>FUFK010063278.1_pt1 | contig 15748 bp, 15 predicted proteins | sample 1021851 | NCBI WGS metagenome assembly FUFK01 (sample SAMEA51879418, study PRJEB19060) | metagenome | reverse complement strand
TCATCCTTTCCCCACCTAATCCGCAAATTTCTAAATCTATCGATTTTTTTTTAGATTCCTCTAATAATGCTTTTGATAACAAACTTCCGTGCAAATCTCCAGAGACTTCTCCGGTACTTATAAATATCTTTTTATTCATAAATTCACTATAGGCATTGGTCCTCGTCTTTCTTTAGATATTGACTCTTTTAAGAAATTACATAATTTTGAAGATGAAATATCTAATTCTCCTTTCATTACTTTTTCTAATGAATTTAAAATCGCATCATTAGATTTAAAAAGGGAATTCCAAGTAGTTTGCAAAAGTTTTAAATCAAAATCTTTATTTTCCATTAAACCACTTCTCTTAATTCCAATCCTATTTAAACCTCTCAATCTTCCTGGATGCCCTTCGGCCAAGCAGAAAGGAGGTACATCTCTATCTACTCTAGTCATCCCTCCAATCATTGCTAAATATCCAATATGTACAAACTGATGAATACCTAAACAACCGCCAATAATAGCTTTATCTTCAATCTTTACATGGCCTGCAACTTGAACACTATTTGATAAAACTATCCTATTACCAAGTTCACAATTATGGCCGATATGAGTGTAAGCCATTAACAAATTATTATTTCCAATAATTGTTTTTTCGCCTTCATCNGTTGCCTTATTAATAGTTACNCATTCTCTNAAAGTNTTATTATCNCCAATAATTACTTCAGTANNGGCNCCTTTATATTTAAGGTCCTGGGGATCNAGACCTATAAAAACACTTGGGNAAACTTTATTGTTAATACCAATTTGAGTTCTTCCTGAAATAACAGCATTCGGGCCTATTTCGGTTCCTTTCCCNATAGTCACATCAGGNCCGANAATAGCTCCTTGAGAGACAANAACCCCATCATGTAATTCGGCACTTGGATCAACAAAAGCATTTGGGTGCACTTTTACGCCACTAAATNTTGAGTTAAATTCATTATTTTTATGATCCATATCCCTAATCAACTAATGAAAACATTAATTCTCCAGCACAAACCAACTTCCCATCAACGTGCGCCTCACCTTTAACCTTCCCAAATCTTTGTCTTTTAATAGACAATAACTCACAAGAAATTATCAATTGATCTCCTGGCACAACTGGTTTTCTGAATTTAACATTATTGATTCCAGCAAAGACGAAAAGTCCTTTAGGAAGATCAGGCATTTGCGTTACAATTATTCCACCTACTTGAGCCATTGATTCAACAATAAGAACCCCAGGCATCAAGGGTCTCTCAGGAAAATGTCCCTGAAATTGAGGCTCATTTATAGTTACATTTTTTACTGCAACAGCTCTCTCCCCAGGAATATTCTCTATAACTTTGTCCACAAGAGCAAAAGGATATCTGTGAGGTAATAAACCTAGTATGTGCTCAGAGGAAAGTTGATTATTTTCACTGGATAATTTCTTTTCCAAAACAATTAAAGATAAAGTTAATTTTTTAGCGATGAGGCCAATAAAGCATTTAAAGAATGNGATCCTTTATAAACTAAAATTTGAGCCTTAGGTAACCCTACCAAAGCCAAGTCCCCAATTAGGTCTAAAATTTTATGTCTTATTGGTTCATTATCAAATCTTAATGGTGGATTAACCCATTCATCACCATCACAAACAAGAGCATTTTCCAAACTTCCCCCTTTGATTAATCCAAGTTCACTTAATTCTTGAAATTGATCCTTAAATCCAAATGTCCTTGCTGGAGCAATCATTTCAACGAAACTTTTTGGATTTAAATCAACTACAAAAGTTTGATTCCCAATTGCTTTATAGGAAAAACTAATAGTAGAAATAATTGTAGTTTTTTCGGACGGGGTAGCTGCTATTACTGAGCCTTCTTTGTTTAAAATAATTGATTTATTAATCTCTCGAAAAAAATTATCAGGTTTGGGGGCTTTTTTTATACCTACTTCTTCAAAATCTCTAACCCACTGAATTGCCGATCCATCTAAAAGCGGTATCTCTTTACCATCAACCTCAATATGTATATAACTTAACCCGCACCCAGCCATTGAAGATAATAAATGTTCAATAGTATATAAATTTCTCCCCCCTATTTTAACCGCGGTACAAAGCATCGTACTTCCAATTAAATCTTGGGTTAGCTTAAAAATCTCGTTTGGTTTATCCTTGAAAGAAACATGATAGCCTTCTTTCTCATAAGAAGAAATTTTAACTCTTGTTTTTTCTCCACTATGAAGGCCAATACCTTCTCTGGAGATAACTCCACCTAAGGTATAGCAACAATCATAATTAGTAGGCCAAGAAAACACTTAAAACTTCCATCCTACTCCAAGTGTATATCTCCAATCTCCACTTAGATCCTTACTTGCAACGTCTAATCTTAATGGACCAATTGGTGTTTTCACTCCAACTCCCCCTCCTAGTGAAAAACCCGAACCTGACTTCTGCAATAATTTACCAGGCTTCCCAGGGATATCATTTTGAGATCCTAAATCACTTCCTGCATCTACAAATAAAGCTCCCGATATCATTCTCCAAACAGGGAATCTATATTCAACTGTCCCCTCAACAAAACTTTTACTAACAGCTAAATCACAAGATCCCCAACCTCTAACAGATGATGTTCCGCCCATACAAAATGCTTCATAAGGAGGCAATTCTCCAAGAATAGTTCCTGCTTTAAATTGAAACCCAATCGCTTGGGGACAGTCTTCACTATCAGAATTACCAGACTTACATGCTTTAGTTAAATTTATTAATTTTGTTGGTATAAAAAATGAATAAGAAGCTTTCATTCTATTAAAAGTTGGAGAGTTTTCTCCCATTGAAACAAACTGTTCAGTACCAAAACTAAATTTATTTCCTGAAGTTGGGTTAACGGAGTTATTCAAATTATTTCTAGAAGTAGTTGCGATAAAACTTACTAATGTATTTTCAGCAGGACATGAACCATCATTTGGAGTGAATCCAATACATATAATATCGTTTATATTTCCTGTAGTTGGCGTCATATCCCCATAAGGTTTTTGATTACCGTCACCATCAATCATCTTTACTTTCTTTAAATTCATTCCAGCTAGAACTCTCCACTTAGCGACCTTAAATGGATCTCCTCCGTTTAGAGGCCTTGAGAAAGAAAAACCACCCCCAGTTTTTTCTAAAACTATTGATGAAAAAGTATCAGAGGTTGAAGTGTTTGTATCGTCTACTGCGTAAATACGCCCATTAGTTTCACTTTTAAATTCTTGAGGATAATCTCTACTCAAAAATAAATTTGTTTTAAAAGAAGTTCTATGTTTATCCCCTTTAATCCATGGATCGGATAAAGAGAAATTATAGGTAGTTGAATATTCTCCAAAATTTAGGTTTAGATTTGTGGACCATGCTCTACCAAGTGCATTTGTTTCCTGCAAACCAAGTGAGGCAAAGATGCCTGAACTATTGCTATAACCTAGACCACCTGTCAATGATCCTGTTCTTTGTTCACTCAAGTCTAAAAAGATTATGACTCGACCAGGATTTGAACTGTCAGGACCAAGGGAAACCTTCACATCATCAAATAAACTAGTGGCATACAGTCTTCTGATATCTGCTTCTAAAATTTTTCTGTTAAATATTGAACCTGGTTGCGTTTTCAATTCTCTTTTTATGACCCAGTCTTTTGTTTTCCCTTTTCTAGGTTCCCCATCAATAGAAGATTCACCATCAGTTCCTAAAAATCTTAACTGCACATCAGATACAATGCCTTCAGTGACATTTAATTTGACTATTCCATTTTCATTTATTCTATCTGGGCCTTTAATTCTAGCTAAAGAATAACCCTCACTTTCATATCGCTTCTTTATTGTGTTAATTTTATTTTGAAATTCATTTAAATTAAGTGTTGTTCCATAATAATTCTTAAAAACATCGTCTACATATTGATCAGAGACTATAGAGTTTGTTGAGTTTAGTTCAACTTTCTTTAAAATTGGATTAGGAATTACATTTACAATTAGCCTTACTCCTAATGGGCCATTTTGAGAATTTATTTTAACTCCTGAAAACCAACCACTAGCATATATTGCATTAAGGTCTTGTTTTAAAATTTGATTATCAACAATACTGCCTGGCTTTATACTCATTGAATCATATGCAGCCAATTCAAGTTTTCTACCCTCGGGATGATTTTCCCAACCTTCGATAATTATTTCTGAAATAAGAACACTCTCTTTCTCAATATTTTCATTATTTTCTGCGATAAAGAAATTTTTCTCCTGTTTAGTGTAAAGTCCTTGAAATAAACTACTGTTTTTGTTATTTATTTCTGAATTTATAAATTTTTGCTCAAAGTCATTTGGCAAATACTTAGCAGCTAATTCTGAATTATTTGATATTAAAATCAAGGGAGAAAAAGCAATATTTGTGAAAACTTTTCTAAAATTTAAAAATTGTTTTTGCATAGTATTCTTGCTTAGGGTAAATAAAACATTATTTATTGAATTGAGTTAAATGAAATCGTTTATTCTTCGGTTAATTTCACTATAAGCTTCAATTAGACCACCTAAATCATTTCTAAATCTGTCTTTGTCTAGACTTACAATTGTATCATTATTCTGATTAAGATCCCACAATCTACAATTATCAGGACTTATTTCATCCCCAAGTATTATGTTGTTTTTTGAGTCATAACCAAACTCTAATTTAAAATCTACGAGTTGAAGTTTAATATTTTTAAAAAAATTTTTCAAGATTAAATTAATTTTTAGAGTTAAATCAATTATATGATCTAGCTCTTTGGAGCTTATTATATTCATTAATTCAATTCTATCTTTTGTAATTAACGGATCATTAAGTTCGTCATTTTTAAGATAAATATCTATTAATGGTTTTACCAAGTCAGTACCAGATGCAATAGTAGTTTGTTTACATAAAGAGCCATAAGCAGTATTTCTTAAAACAATTTCTAAGGGGATTATTTTTATTTTTTGTGCAATAATTGTATTTTCATTTTTAAGTTCAATAAAGTGAGTTGGTATATTCTTATTTATAAGAATTTCAAAAATTCTTGCACTTATTAGGCAATTAAGTCTGCCCTTTCCTTCAAATTTAGCTTTTTTCAAAGCATTAAAAGCTGTAGCATCATCTTTAAATTCAATTATTACTTTATCTGCATCATCATGAGAAAATACTTTTTTAGCTTTGCCTTCATAAATTAATTCATGTTTATTATTCATTAAATTTAGGACCTCATTTGATTACTAAAAGTATGATTTGTAATTAACATACTTATTAGAGATAAATTTCAAATAGTTTATTTCATTTTAACTAATTATTCATCAAAACCTCATAACCTATAAATCAAATTTATGAGTATAAATTCAAACAATTTTAAAAACTTCAATAGGTTAGAAAATATTTTAATAATTGGAAATGGAGGGAGAGAAAACTCTTTGGCTTGGGCTATTCAAAAAAATGAATTAGTCAAAAAAGTTTTTTTAATACCTGGTAACGCTGGATCAGAAAGAATAAATAAATGTGAAAGAATAAAAATTGATATCAAAAAAAGAAAAGAATTAGTAGAAAAACTTGATTTTTTGAAAGTAGATTTAATTGTAATAGGCCCCGAAATACCTTTAGCGGATGGACTAGCTGATTTTCTTCGCGAAAAAGATTTTAAAGTTTTCGGACCTGGTAAAGATGGAGCAAAATTAGAATACAGCAAATCTTGGGCAAAAGAATTTATGCAAGATGCAAATATTCCAACTGCTAAATTTTGGAAAGTAAGTTCTCTAGAAGAAGCAAAAAAAATTATTCATTCAACTTCGATTCCACTAGTAGTAAAAGCTGATGGTTTAGCTTCAGGTAAAGGCGTTTTTATTCCTGATTCAAAAGAAGAATGTGTTACAGCAACAGAATCAATCTTCAATGGTAAGTTTGGCAACTCAGGGGATATGGTAGTTCTTGAAGAGAAAATTCATGGTCCAGAAGTTTCAGTTTTTGCTTTATGTGATGGGAAAAAATACATTTTACTTCCTTCTGCACAAGATCATAAACGACTTAATGAAGAAGATAAAGGTCCTAATACGGGCGGGATGGGAGCTTATTCTCCTGCCCCACTTTTAACAAAAAATTATCTTGAAAGAATTATCAAAGAGATAATTGAACCCACAATAAATGAACTCAATAAAAAAAATATTGATTATAAAGGCGTTATTTATTTTGGGTTAATGATCACAAAATCTGGTCCTAAAGTTATAGAATATAACTGCAGATTTGGTGATCCAGAATGTCAAACAATAATGCCTTTGATGGATCAAAGTTTTGTATTTCTTTTAGAAAAATGCTCAATGGGAAATTTAATTGGTAGCGAAAAAATTGATACTTCTGATAAGGTTAGTGGTTGTGTAATAGCTACTTCAAAGGGATATCCTCATGAATATAAAACTGGCTTTCCAATTAAAATTGGGAGGATAGATCCTAATGATTGCCAAATTTTCGACTCGGGCACCTCTTTAAGTAAAGATGGGGAATTATTAACTGATGGAGGGAGAGTTTTAAGCATTGTCTGTCAAGATAAAGATTTCGATTTGGTTTTTGAAAAAGCATACAAAAATTTAAAGGAAATAAATTTTGATGGTATTTACTTTAGAAATGATATCGGTCATCAAGTGAGAAAAAACTTTTTTAAGGAGAATTAGTCTTATGGTAGATAACAGTAATCAAGAAGGTAGAGAATATAACTTTGCTGATAACGAAGATATTGATAATAATTATTGGACAAATAGACTTCTTACTTGGTGGAGTGGGTTTAGTTTAAGGACAAAATTGTTAGCAATAGCAACTCTAGTTGTAAGTCTACTGATGACAGGAATAACATTTTTTGCACTAAACAGTATTCAAAGGGATGCGGGAATGAATGATACTAGATATGCTCGAGATCTTGGACTATTATTATCGGGGAATGTTACGGAATTGGTTGCTAATAACCAAAAGAAAGAAATCTCAAATGTTGCTGAAAAGTTTTGGAGATCAAGCCGAAACCTTCGTTACATATTTTTTACAGATGCCGAAGACATAGTTCAACTTGGTATACCAATTAGTGCCACTCCTACAAGTTCAGATAGTCAGTTCCAGCTAACTAGAAGATTAAAATTACCGTCGGAATTAAAGAAAAGGCCACAATTTCCATTAGTTAGGCAACACGTTACTCCTCAAGGTCAAGTTACAGATGTTTTTGTCCCAATGCTTTGGAAAGGAAAATATCTTGGAACGTTAGCCCTTGGAGTTACACCCAATAAAAAAGCCTTAGCCAGTGCAGCACTTACTAGAGAAGTTACAATAGCCGTTTTTATCTCTATTTGGGTTTTAGTAATACTTGGAGCTGTATTCAATGCACTGACAATTACAAGACCTGTAAGGGAGTTAGTAAGAGGGGTCAGAGAAATTTCAAAAGGGAACTTCAAATCAAGAATTTCTTTACCTATGACGGGAGACTTAGGAGAACTTTTAAATGGATTTAACCGAATGGCCACTCAACTAGAAAATTATGATGAGGCAAATATTGAAGAACTTAAGGCCGCTCAAATAAAGCAGCAATCACTTATAGCTACTATGGCTGATGGTGCAATATTATTGGATTCCCAGGGAAAGATTGTTCTTACTAACCCAACAGCAAAAAGATTATTTCGTTGGGAAGGAAGATTTTTAGAAGGAAAATTCTTTTTAAATGAGATCCCTGAAATTTTATCTAATGACCTACACACAAATATAGAATCTATACTTAACAGAGAAAAGGAGAAGGATGATTTAAGGTTTAGTTTAGGTGAACCGGCTAGAACTTTAAGAATTGTCTTACAATCAGTATTAGATACCAATAAAGTTGAATTAAAAGGGATTGCAGTAACAATTCAAGATCTTACTAGAGAGGTAGAACTAAACGCAGCACAGAACAGATTTATTAGTAACGTTTCACATGAATTAAGGACACCACTTTTCAACATTAAGAGTTACGTAGAGACTTTGCATGATTTAAAAGATCAGCTTTCTAACGAAGAACAACTCGAATTTCTGGGTATTGCAAATTCAGAGACTGATAGGCTAACAAGACTAGTGAACGATGTATTAGATTTATCAAGATTGGAGTCAGGGAAAATAATTCAACTAGAGGAAATGGATATAAAACCAGCGATAGAACAGACTCTCCGCAATTATAGACTTAATGCTACAGAAAAAAATGTTTCATTAGCACATGATATAGAAGAAACTATCCCATCAATTCTTGGGAATTTTGATTTACTTCTGCAAGTTTTTGATAATTTACTTGGTAATGGATTGAAATTTAGTCCTAAAAACAGCAACCTAATGATTAGAGCTTATACTTGGCCAGATTCCTGTCCTGCCCTCCCACCAAGCAACAGCGAATATGCAGCTCCTCAATGTGAGTTAGTTTCACCTCTACCAAAAGTAAGAATTGAGATCGCTGATACAGGATCAGGAATATCTCAAGCGGATCAAGAAAAGATATTCGACCGTTTTTATAGAGTAGAGAATTCAGTTCATACTGAGCAAGGGACAGGTTTAGGTTTATCTATAGTAAGAGGTATTATTGAAAAGCATGGTGGAGAAATTCGTATGGCTAGTGAATTGGGGGTTGGAACCACCTTTTGGTTTGATTTAGCATTAGCACAATCTGATAAAGATGAATTATTGACTCAAACTATTAATAATACAGATACTTTTTCAAGCTCTGAAATTAAAGAAATTATCTAATTATTATCTATCCCTTTAAAAATATTTTGAACATTTTGATCAGGAACAACCCTATGTGGGGCACCACTAAATATCTGCTCAAAGTTAGAAAATGAATCTTTTATTTCAGGTCCATTATTAGTGATAATAAATTCTCTTATTCTTTTATCATGCCATGATCCCCTCATCTTAAAAACATTTAAAGCTCTAGCCATCTCCCCTTTTATTTCGACATACTGGAGTAACAATATAGTATCTGTAATCGTTGAGATATGAGAATCAGTAATAGAATGACTTCCCATAAATTCTTCTGCAGTATTAGTAAAGAAGCCTGCTATTTCTTCTTGTTTGGTATAGCCAGTGACTGCAATAACAAACTGTCTGAATGCATTCAAACTTACACCTCGAGCTAATGCTGAGAGAGAATCTATTGCCATTCTCTTTGGTTTAAATTGATTAATTTGCGTTTTGATGATTTGTAAGTGATCTTCCAAACCAGTTGATTCAGGATATGCACAAATAATTTTTAATAACCCATCACTTTCCATCTTTTCAAAATCTATTCCCCAACTAGTTGCATTCCTAAGCAACTGAGCCCTAGATTCCTCGTAAGCGAAAAGTATTGCTCTTTCACTGTTGTTATAAGCGTCTTCTACAAATTTGGATACAAGCATTGTCTTACCTGTACCAGTAGCGCCTGTGGCGAGGATAATTGAATCCTGGAAATAACCTCCTCCACACATTTCGTCAAGATCTTTAACTCCTGAACTAATCCTGATATTAGAAGATCTTTGCGTAAGTCTCATTGCTCCGAGGGCAAACACACTTATACCATCAGTTCCCATAGTGAAGGGATATTCCCCTTTCATATGAACTGTACCTCTTAACTTCAAAACTTCTAAAGTTCTTCTTCTCTTCTCTGACTCTAGAACATTTCTTAATAGGACAACATTATCAGATACAAACTCTTCTACTCCATATCTAGCGATAGGCCCGTAATCATCAACCCTTTCTGTAGTCATCACTGTTGTAACTCCAATTTCTTTCAATCTTGCTATGAGTCTAAATATTTCTCTTCTGACAACGTAAATAGCGTCATATTGTTGAAAAACCGCAGTTATTGAGTCTATTGCAACTCTTTTGGCTTTATATTTTCTTATTGCGTAACTAATTCTCTCAATAAGGCCAGATAAGTCAAAGTTACCGGCAACATCTTGACCATCAGGATCGGGAGAAGCATCTAATATGAATAACTTATTTTGATCAATTAATTCTTGCAAATCCCATCCGAAGCTAGCAGCATTTCTTATTATGTCTAAAGGCGATTCTTCAAATGTGACGAATATCCCTGGCTCATCAAAATTACAAATCCCATGGTGTAAGTACTGAAGAGAAAAAACTGTTTTACCAGTACCTGATGTACCACTAACGAGTGTACTTCGTGATACAGGCAACCCTCCTCTACAGACATCATCGAAGCCTTCTATTCCCGTAGGTAATTTTTGCACTTGCATTTTATTTGATTTGCCAAATTTCTTATCTTTCATAGTGATGTGCTAAAGAAAATTAACTAAAAATAAACATTAAAGTTATTTCTAAGTATAAAAGTTTTCTATATATTACTTATCTCCACTATATTCAGTTTCAGTTAATTCATCAAAAAGTAAATCCAAACCGATTAAAACTTTTTCTCTATCAGAAAGGTCACCAATTATTCTTCTAACTGGTGGAGGTAAAATTTTAGATAAAGTTGGGGTAGCAAGAATCTTATCCTCCTCTGCAAGTTGTGGTTGCTTAAGTACGTCTATAACCTTCAAAGCATAAACTCCTTTAAATTCATTTTCTAGAATTTCTCTTAGTGTATTTAAAGCTCTCATTGAATTAGGAGTATTTCCAGCAACATAAAGTTTTAAAATATAAGTTTTTCTTGCTGCCATTATTTTGATTCCTCAAATTGATATAAAAGATTTAAAACGACCCTTGACTTATTACACTACAAAATAAGAAAATAGACAAACTATTATGATTGCTTTTAAGGCTTAATCAAATTATAAATTTGAGCCTAACAGCGTCCCTAAGACATGACAAATTCTAAAAACTCCTCAAACAATTCTTCTAAAAGTAATGAATTGTATGCAATAGCAGAAACTTCAGGCCAACAATTTTGGTTCGAAGTTGACAGATACTACGATATTGATAGGTTAAATGCAAAAGAAAAAGATAAAATAACTCTAGAAAAAGTTTTACTGTTAAAGGATAAAAACTCCATTACTATTGGTCAACCTTACATTAAAGATGCAAAAATTGAATTAGAAGTCGTTTCACACAAAAGAGATAAAAAAATCCTTGTATACAAAATGCGTCCTAAAAAAAAGACGAGAAGAAAAATGGGCCACAGACAAGAACTCACAAGAGTTATGGTAAAATCTATATCAGTTGCTAAAAGTTCCTCTAAGTCTTCTTCTAAAAAAGAAGCTGTTAAAAAGGAACCCAAACCAAAATCTGAAAAATCCACAAATTAAACATTACTAATGGCACATAAAAAAGGAACAGGCTCTACAAGGAACGGGAGGGATTCAAACTCTAAAAGATTAGGAGTAAAAGCTTATGGTGGTGAAAAAGTATCTGCAGGATCAATTTTGATTCGCCAAAGAGGTACTTCTTTTCTTCCAGGAATAAATGTTGGTAAAGGTAAAGATGATACTCTTTTTGCACTTAAAGAAGGAATTGTAAACTTTGAAAGCATAAAAAGAAACCTAAGAAATAGAAAAAGAGTTAACGTAGTTATCTAATTTTCTTGTAAGCTCTTGCAGTTATGAGAATAGGGTGAAAAACTTCTAAAAAATTTGATTGAATTGTTTTAAAAAAGTTTTCAACAATTTGATTATCATCTATATGGAATGGATATTCATTTTTTTCTCCTTTATAAAAATACCAATTCAATAAAGCAATAGAATTACAATCCATAATCTCACTGAAAATCTCAATTTGGGAAGCTGGATTGGCAAGATGTTCCAAAACATCAAGACAAACTATCGTATCAAATTTCGATATTTGTGCATCTTCAATTGACTTGAAAAAAGTAATCTTTTTTTCGACTCCTAATTCCTTAGCCCTGTACTCAACAAAGTTTCTATTTGTTTCATTAATATCTACAAAAAACACATGCTCAACTTTTGAAGACATCGCATTAGCCAATGCATGCGTACCAATCCCTCCACCGAAATCTAAAACTAAATCTCTAGAAAATCTTTGCTGAAGTTTTAAAGTATCACTAATGTAATCCTTGCTTGTAATATGCCAAGCAGCTAAATCAGCTAAATGACTATCTCCAACGATCTTAGAATAAAAATCTGAAACATCACTTAAAGCATTACCAGGGTGTAAATTTGCCAAATTTATCTTTGCATTTTTAAGGAATCCATCTAAATCACATTTTTCAATAGATAAGAATTCCATTAAATGTGATTTCAAATTGAAAGCATTGTCTAAAAACTCTTTTAAAATAAAATCATTATTTTTCAATTTCTTACTCTAAGTTTCCAATACCAAAATCATAGAATGGCNCATAAATCTTTNTCAAAGTATTCTTAATATTAAAAATGGAAANTAAAGATGGATTCTTAGTAATTAATAAAGATAAAGGCTGNACCTCTCATGATTGNGTTAAACAAATAAGGAAGTTANTAAATACAAAAANGGTCGGNCANACAGGNACTCTTGACCCAGAAGTTATAGGAACATTACCAATCGCNATAGGCANTGCAACAAGATTTATTCAATATCTTCCTCAGGGTAAAACTTATATAGGACAAATTAAATTAGGGATNAGAACTAACACTGATGANATTCANGGNGANATAATTANTCAAAAAAGTTGGCCTANAATCAGNNATGAAAAATTAGATCAATACTTAAATAGATTTAGAGGAATNATTAAACAAATTCCNCCGAAAGTNTCNAGTGTGCACGTTAATGGAGANAGAGCTTATAAAAAATCNTTCAGGAATGAAATTTTTGAATTAGCNCCAAGAGAAGTAAAAATAGANGAACTTATTTTAATGANATGGGACCAAATNAACGGAATCATAGAAATAAAAATNAAATGTTCAGCTGGCACATATATAAGATCAATCGCAAGAGATATAGGAGAAATTCTNNATTCNGAAGGTTGCCTTCTNCAACTAAAAAGNATTTCAGCTTGTGGCTTTGATGAANAAAACTCGATAAAAATNTCTGATATCGAAAAAGAAAAAGGNAAAAANAACTCNAAAAATTTTATTATTCCAACAATTTCTGCTCTTAATCACATTTCAACATTTGTNTTAAGNAATGAANAACAAATCAATTTTTGGCAAACAGGAAGAGCTATTAAAGTTGATATNAATTACTTNCAGGAAAGNAANTCTTTTGACTATAAAAAACCCNTAAAAGTAATAGATAANAAACAAACANTNCTTGGNATAGGCTTCTTAAATAAAGAGCNATCTAATATAAATCCAAAATTAGTCCTTAATGCTAAATAACTTCTATAGGTAATCTTTTNTAAAAGGNTTAATCTGNACACCCNTATAAAAATGCTTTANTATTCTCTCAGCTTTTTGACCTCTAGACGCCATATATTTAGCACCCCATTGACTCATTCCTACTCCATGACCTGATCCTTGTCCAAAAACTATCAAACCTTGTTTTGTGGGAAATTTATTGTTTAATTTTTCCTCAAAAAATTTAAATCTCACAAAATTACTGTTTAGGCCTAATCTTTTTCTTAAAACTACCCCAGAAATTTGATCAGAACCATCAGCTCCAATAAGTTTTACATTTTTTACCCTCCCCGTGCTTGTAATATCTAGAATCTCTATATTTCTTAAACCTCCAATCTTGGGAAATAAATCAGCTAAATCATTACTCGAAAATTTTTTTTGCCATCTAAATTTTGGATTATTTTTATCAAAATCTTTTACACTTGATAAATATGGAAATTTATTCTTCCATACATCTTGACTGTTTTCTGTCATTCCACCTGAGCTGCTATGGAATAAAGCATTAATTAATTTATTTTTATACGTCAAAACCAAAGATCTTGTACTTTTAACCGCTCTATTAGTTTTATAAGTTCTTGACTCCAAGCCATTATAGACTTGGTTGTTCTGAGTTGAATCAATATCAAATAAATTATTTCCCTTTTGCTTTAAAGCATAAGTTCTAGATGCAATTGCTTGTGCTTTTAATGCTTCAATAGGCCATTTTGTTGGCATCTCTGAACCCACTACACTACTGAGGTATTTTTCTATTTTTAAAACATTTACCACCAATATTTCAGTATCAAGTACAAAAAGATTAAGCTTACCAGAAAATCTCTTCTGACCTACCCATATACCTCTTCCATCAGAAGATCTAACTTGCAATTTTTGATTACTTTTTAAGTCATATTTTTTTTGTTTATTTTTATCAAAATATAAAATCTTTCTATTTTTCTCATTTTTCAAAGTTAGGCCTTTTATTTTTTTACTTGAAAAAAATTTGCCCTCTATGGTTAAAGGAATTGATCTATCTGATCTAATCCTTAAATTGTTATTTTTTGATATTAAAACTCTGATTATTGGCTCTCTTGATGCAAAAACACCTTCACTCTGAAAAACAAAAATAAATAAAATACTAATCAGGCAATATTTACTATAAAAATTTTTAAATTTAAGTATCACTATGTTTAAAAAACAAACGCTTAATTTGCCTAATTTTGACTAAAAGTCTAGATTTAATCCATATATAAAAATAAAAATATCATAAATAAGTGAATATCACATTCCTAGGAACAAGCTCAGGAGTCCCATCCTTAACGAGAAATGTTTCTTCATTAGCACTTAAATTATCACAATCATCAGAAGTTTGGCTTTTTGATTGTGGAGAGGGAACGCAACATCAAATAATGAAAAGCAATATTAAATCTTCACAAATCAAGAAAATATTTATTACGCATATGCATGGAGATCATATTTATGGTTTGCCTGGACTTTTAGCTACCTTAGGTCTATCAGGAAATAGTAAGGGTATCGAAATTTATGGTCCTTCAGAGTTGAGAAGTTATATAAATTCTGCACTTAAAAGTAGTTTTTGCAAATTGTCGTTCCCACTGCATTTTGTGGAAGTTGAAAATTTTGCATCAGAGAATAAAATCCTATTTGAAAACAACAACATAAAAGTAAACTGCGCCTGTCTTAAACATAAAATACCTGCTTATGGTTATCGAGTGAGTGAAAAAGATAAACCAGGAATATTTGATATCAAAAAAGCTGAGTCTCTAAAAATAGCACCAGGACCAATTTATTCAGAACTGCAACAAGGTAAAAAAGTCCTATTATCGGATGGTAGAAAATTTGATGGGAAAGAATTCTGTGGGCCTCCTAGAAAGGGCGAAAGTTTTGTTTATTGCACAGATACTTTCTTCAGCGAATCGGCTGTTAATTTATCGAAAAACGCCGATTTACTCGTACATGAATCCACTTTTTCAGAGGAGGATGAAAGCATGGCCTACGAAAAATTACATTCCACAACAATCATGGCAGCTAAAACAGCATTATTATCTAATACAAAAAAATTAATTATTACTCATTTAAGTCCAAGATATAATAATAAAAATGCAATTACTCCAAGCGATTTGCTTAAAGAGGCTCAAAAAGTTTTTCCAAATACTCAGCTTGCTAAAGATTTTCTAACAGCAGAAATAAAATAAACTGCAACAGTTCGTGAGAAGAAGGGTCGTAAATGACCAACCCATGGAATAATAGTCATAGGTTTTTCTATATTGATGTTGATCGAAATGGTTTCTATTTTTTCATCACTACTCAAGTCTTGTAAAAGACTATTTATTTTTCTTCCGTTAGTTATTGGTTTACTTATTAATCCAATCTCAGCAAACGCTCTTTATCCTAGTGATCCTTCATCAGTTGACGTACTAAAAGATGATCTTCACGGTGCTGACCTTCATAATACTGAATATGTTAAATATGATTTATCTAATCAAGATTTAGG
>FUFK010044818.1_pt1 | contig 15748 bp, 15 predicted proteins | sample 1021851 | NCBI WGS metagenome assembly FUFK01 (sample SAMEA51879418, study PRJEB19060) | metagenome | reverse complement strand
CCCTTTTCACCACCGGCAGTTAGGACGATGCAGGACACCAACAGATTTCTCACATGGCTGATCTGGTTCGTCACCGCGCTGCTGACCTTGCGGGTCGCGGCCTGGTTTGTCGAACAGCGCGCCCACGACAAGGAATACTGGCTGATTTTCGCGCATGTGATCCCATTCCTGCTTGTCATCTACACAGGCGCGGCCATCCTGCTGTTTGCAAAGAGATGGCTGTTCAGGAAGTTCATAGCAGGGCGCAGACCAAACTGAATGCCTGTTTGCGNCAGGTCNGCAAATGAGNGTGGAAAAAGTGAAAAAAGATATCCACGGGATCGTCCCGGTCATGATCACGCCCTTTCATGAGGACGGCGACACCGACTGGGACGGTTTGGAAAACCTGATCGAATGGTACATCGCGCATAGCGCCCAGGCGCTGCTCGCAGTATGCCAGTCGTCCGAAATGCATTTCCTGAGCCTTGCGGAGCGACGCGACCCCGCCATCTTCACGGCAAAACAGGTCGATGGCTGTATCCCAGTGATCACCTCTGGCGAGCCTCTGCAAACGCCTTGCATCAGGCAGCCTGTTACGTCCAGACTGTTCTAATGATGCGAGACCAAATTCTTCGGTCCCATGCAGCGGGCAGGGGGTGTCTACTGGACCCGCCCGACGTCGCGTTCCGGCGTTTGAAATCCCTCGATCATGCTATTGGACCGCCGAAGCGCGGCCATATTTGGCTCGCAGAACGGCGATGGACCGCCGTGAAGCGGCAAGGGAGGGATCAATATGAAAGCAGGGGTAATCGGCCTTGGCGATATGGGTTCGGGTCTGGCAAAGAACCTGATCGCCAACGGCTTTGAAACAAGCGGGTTTGACCTGAGCGAAACCCGCATGGCGGATTTCTCGGCCATGGGCGGCGTCACCTGTGCCGGGCCAGCCGAGGTTGGCAGCCATGCCGATGCCGTTTTTGTGATGGTGATGAATGGCGACCAGGCCAAATCGGTCATCTTTGGCGAGAGCGGCCTGGCATCAACCATGTCATCGGGCGGAATCATCATCCTGACCGCGACGATCAAACCGTCCGAGGCGCGCGAGATCGGCGCCGGGCTTGAAGGCAGCGGACTTCGCCTTGTTGACAGTCCCGTGTCAGGCGGTTTCCCGGGAGCGCAGGGTGGCACGCTGACGATGATGGCGGCAGCCCCTGATGAGTTGATGTCTGCGGCGCGGCCCGTGATGGAGGCTGTTTCCGGCACCATCCACCATGTCGGCAAGGCCGCCGGCGAAGGGCAGGTGATGAAATCCTGCCTGCAGTCGATCATTGGATCGATCTTCAGCGCCACCTTCGAGGCGGCGGCGCTGGCTGCAAAGGCCGGGGTGTCGGGCCAGGTAGTGTATGATGTGGTGACCACATCCGGCGCCGGCTGCGGCATCACAAAGACCGCGCTGGAAAACATCATTGATCGCAATTTCGAGGGCACGGGCTCTGGCATCGGCACTATGCACAAGGATCTGACCATCTCGCTCGACATGGCCGAGGAGCTTGGCGTGCCGTTGTTCACTGCGGCAACGGCGATGCAGATCTTCCATCAGGGGAAGAGCAAATATCCGCATGGCGACAACTGGATCTGTACGCGCATCATGGAAGAGATCGTCGGTGCTGAGCTGCACCGGTAAGGGAGGGTTGTAATGAAACTTGGAGTGATCTGTGACGGGATCAGCCGCGACCTGGCGCATACCGTCGACGTGATGGATGAATTCGGGCTGGACTATGCCGAGCTGCAGTTTGTCGGCGAGAAGGAGGTCGGTGACCATGATGCCGGCGAAATCCGCGAGATCGATGAACTTCTTCGTGACCGCGGCAAGCCGGTCTCCTGTCTCAGCCGGCATATCTTTGCCGGCACGACAATTGCCAACAAACCAGGCGATGATCTCCATACGAAGCACATGGACGCGCTGAAGCGGGTCATCGAGATGGCGCATATCGTCGGCTCGCCGCTGGTCCGGATCATGACGCCGAAGAAGGAACAGATCCTGTTCGGCCGCAATGGGGCAGAGAAATGGAATGTCGCCAAGGGAGCGTGGGACGCCATGCTGCCACTGATCGCGCCAGCGCTGGATGTCGCGCGTGACGCCGGGGTAACACTAGTTGTCGAGACCGGCAACGGCACAATGGTCAATTCCAACTATACCGGTCGCAAGCTGATCGATGATCTGGACGGCAAGGATGTTCTGAAGGTGCTGTGGGACCCGGCGAACAATTGCTGGTGCCATGAGACCGCCTTTCCCGACGGTTATGACGAGGTGAAGGAGGGCTATCTTGGCCATGTCCATATCAAGGATGTGAAAGTCGACACGCCACGCGCCACACTTGAGGTACGCCCCATGGGCGAGGGTCAGCTTGCCGACCAGTTCGCGCCGATGGCCGAGGCGTTCCGCGCCGACGGTTATGACGGTGTGGTCAGCTTTGAATCGGTCTATCATCCCGGCAATGGCGATTTCGAGGCTGGCTTCCGGATGAACATCGAAAAGTTCAAGAGTCTATATGGCTGATCCAACCCTGGCTGGGTCCGGCGTCACAGGCTACGCTTCTGTGCGCTGACACGGAAAGGGGCGTTGGCTGCACCATATCCGTCATAGCCACCTTCCCGCTGTACGATCTCGAAGAACACCTCGCTGCTGCGCTGCCGGCTGTAAAGCTGGAAATAGCGACCATTCGTGTCTTCATCGTAGAGGATCCGCGCGTCATGAAGGCGCGCGAGGAACGCATCTTCAAGACCGAACCGAGCGCCAAGATCCTCATAATAGTTCGGCGACACCACCAGCGCCTCGAACCCGCGCGCCGCAAGCGCCTCGGCGGTGGCGAAGATGTCCTGACAGGAAAAGGCNAGATGCTGCACNGTGGCACCGAAGGTGCGGTCGATGAACTGCCCGGCAAGCGTGTTCTGGTTCTCAGCGCCATTCAGGGTGACTCTCAGGTTGCCGGCCAGGTTCTGGATGGCCCGGCTTCTGACAAGACCACTAGGATCGATAACATCGACCATTGAAACCTTTTCCAACTCGAGAATCGAGGTATAGAAAAGTGTCCATGTCAGCATCTCCTCATACTTCATCGTCTGCGCCAGGTGGTCGATTTTCTCGAGGCCGACCCCGGTCTCAGACGCGGGGGTCTCGACCGGCCTGAAGTCGACCTCCCGCCAGTTTGCAAGGCCGGTGGCCGCATCGATAAACCGGAGTATCCCGCCGCCCACGCCCCGGATCGCTGGAATCTTCAACTCATCCTTTCTCTCGTTCGTCTCCATGACCTCCGCGCCAAGACCTCTGGCTCGCTCAATCGCCGAAGTTGCATCGTCGACCCTGAGGGCGATGTCACAGACAGATGTCCCGTGCACCTCGTAGGCGGAATGGGCCGGTCCTGATTCCTCTGTATTGATCAGGATATTGATTTCGTTCTGACGCCAGTGCGCGACCCGCTTCGAAACATGATTGCCGACATGAATGAATCCCATCATGGAAAGACATGCCGCCAGATCTAATGCCTCGGCCTCACTTGTTGTGAATTCGACAAAGTCGATGCCGAGACAGCTGCCGCGGGCCGGCAGCTCGGGAGCCGGCAGGCGCATGTCCGGTTCGCTGCGCCGGACATCATCCATCAGGGCAAGAAGTGAGCGATGCCCGTCGCGCGCGATTGTCGCCGGGCTGCCTCCCCGGAACTGATCGTTGAAAACTTCCAGCGACAGTGGGCCAGCGTATCCGGTGCAACTCACCGCACGCATGAATTCCACAACCGGAAGGTCACCCTCACCCGGCATGTTGCGGAAATGGCGTGACCAATGGAAAAGGTCCATGTCGATCAGAGGGGCGTCTGCCAGTTGGACAAAGAAAATCTTGTCGCCGGGAATNGCACGGATCGTATCCGGATCGATCTTGCGACTGAGCGTGTGAAAACTGTCAAGGATCAGTCCGACATGACTGTGATCGGCGCGTCTGACCACTTCCCAGGCGTCACGATGATCATTGATATGACGGCCCCAGGCCAGCGCCTCGAAGCCAATNCGTATGCCGCGGGCCTTCGCCNTTTCACCAAGCTCCGCAAGATCATCTGCGGCCCGATCGATGCCCCCGAGCGCATGCGCCGACAGGTTNGAGCAGATAAGAACCAGATCGGCNTCCATGCTNTTCATCANGTCAAATTTNCGTTCTGCCCGGTCAAAAGCTCNTGACCGATAGGGTTCCGGCAACCCTTCAAAATCGCGAAAAGGTTGGAACAGCATGATTTCAAGCCCATAATCCTGGACCAACCACCCAACATCCACAGCACGGCCGTCATAGGCCAAAAAATCCTGTTCAAAAATTTCGATGCCAGTGAAGCCGGCACGCGAGATCGCTGCGAGTTTCTCGCGGAAGTCACCAGCAATCGATACCGTGGCAATACAGGTTCTGAGTTTACTTGAAGCTTCGTTCACACCAGCTACNTTCCTCGCCATTTCGGGTGNCGCTTTTGCAGAAAGGCCAGCCTCCCTTCCCTCGCATCTTCACTGGCCAGCATGGCTTCAAAAGCTGGATAACGCGTCGCAAAGGCGGTCTNAAGATCTGGCAGGTTAAGTCCACTCATCATCATCTGCTTCGTTGCACGCACCGACAGCGGCGCGTTCTCACAGATCAACGCGGCGGTCTCCAAAGCTGTTACCAGAGCATTGGCAGCACCAGTTAGAGATGGTGAGAGCTGATTTACAACACCCATGCCAACAAGTTCATCTGCAGTAAACATGCGCCCTGTTAGGGCAATTTCCATCGCCTGTTTGAGAGGCACCTGCCTTGCCAGACGATGCAGCCCTCCACTTGCCGCCAGTCCAACGCGTGGTTCAGGCAACGAGAANCTTGCACNGGGNACCGCCACACACATGTCACAAGNAAGGACGATTTCCATCCCGCCNCCGATGGCGTCTCCGNTCACAGCTGCAATAACNGGTTTNATGAGATCAAAGCGTTCTGCAATACCGGCGAAGCCTGTTGGNGGGAGATTGGCGCGNTCAAGACCAGCTTNTACGGAAAGGTCGGAGCCAGAACAGAATGCCTTGTCGCCCGCGCCTGTGATGATGGCGACAAGATGCTCATCGCTGTCGGCAAACATGTCGAAAAGGCTGGCAAGCTGATGATGGGCGTCAGGGTCCAGTGCGTTGCGGCGATGCTGCCGATCAATTGTCAGGATCAGCGTTCGGTCCTGTGTTTCCCATCTGATCCCGGCGGCATTGCCCTGCATTTACCTACACACCCCGACGTCACGCGTCCATCGCCGCCCGTATATCTTCGTCCGCCATTTCACGACCGAGATAAGCCTCGACAACCGCCGGATCGTTCTTGACATGTTCGGGCGTGCCCTCGGAAATCTTCTGCCCATGATCAAGCACGCTGATGGTATCGCAGGTCGACATCACAACCTTCAGGATGTGCTCCACCACGATGATCGTGAGATTGTACTGGTCTTTGAGCGTCATAATTGTTGACATCAGACTGTCGACATTGGCAGGCGACAACCCNGCTCCCGGNTCATCGAGAAGCAGCATTTTCGGACGCATCGCGATGGCGCGTCCGAGTGCCAGCAGACGGCGCTGACCACCGGACAATTCTGCGGCTGGAATTTCGGCATGGTCTGCAAGGCCAATAAACTCAAGAAGTTCCTGCATCTCGTCACGGACGGCCTTGTCCTGGCGCCGCACCTCAGCACCGTTGAACAATGGCGCAAGTGGCCCGTATTTGGTATGAGGGTGATAGCCGACCATAACGTTATCTAGCACGCTCAGTTCACCATATAAGCGAAGCAACTGGAAGGTTCTGGCCAGCCCAAGCCCGGCAATCGTGTGTGCCGGGCTGTTCGTGATATCGACCCCGTCAAAGCTGATGTGGCTTCCCTCGTCAGGCTGATACACCCCGGTAAGAAGATTGAAGAAGGTAGATTTGCCGGATCCGTTTGGCCCAATCAGTCCGTGGATCGTGTTCGGCTCAACCTTCAGGCTGACCTTATCAATAGCCTGAAGACCACCAAAACTTTTGCTCAGATCACGAGTTTCTAGCAGCGCCACCTAACTTCTCCTCGCTTCTCTTGATAAATCTGCGGTTCCGCTGCAAGCCCTCGAACCAGCCGCCAATGCCGCGTGGCATGAACAGCACCAACAGCACCATCGACAGACCGAATACCAAAGGCTGGATCACAATGGGTCGGTCCATGAAATAGACCATGAGATCTTTTGTTTGATCATAAGCGATGGTCACAACAATGGCGCCGATAACCCCGCCCCAAACATTGCCAATACCACCAAGCACCACCATTAGTAGCAACGTCACCATCTCGATGACGGTAAAGTTATTGTGATGTAGATAGCCAGGCGGCATGTGTGCGAATAGTGCGCCGGCAAGTCCCGCATACATGGCGCTGAGGACGAAGGCCAAGAGCTTGTATTTCACAACATTGATGCCATTCACCGAGGCGGCGATGGTATCCTCGCGAATGGCCTGGAAAGCGCGTCCTGTGGCTGAGCGCAAGATCGCGAAAGAAAAGTAGATCCCTACGACGGCAGCCGTCATTACTAGATAGTAATAGCTGGTAAAGCTGTCNAAGACATACCCACCAATGCTTGGCGCCGGGATCATCATGAGACCAGTGCTGGAGCCCAACGCTGGTGTTACAGCAATGAAAATGCGGACGGACTCGCCGAGACCGAGCGTCGCCAGTGCTAGGTAGGCGCCCTCCAGTCGAACTGAGGGCAATCCAACTATGAGGCCAGCAAAAGCGGTTACGAGCACCGCGATTGGGATCGACACCCAGACCGGTAGGCCAAACCCAAGCGCCCCGCCGAACCCGCCAGGCTCAAGTGACAGCACCGCCGAGGTCACCGCCCCGATGGCATAAAGACCTATGTGACCAACCGTTACCTGGCCGCAAAAGCCCTTCACGATATTCAGCCCGACGGCAAGCATGATGAACAAGCAAGCACGGTTAGCCAGATCGATCAGATAATCGTTGAAAAAAGCCGATAGGATAAAGGGCAGCGGCAGTAACAATGCATAGGCGATGAGCCATGGCAGCATCCTGTGGCGTTGCGCCAGAGCTTCGATCACATCAGCAATGCGCGACAGAAATACCATTTCGATATGTTCCCCGGGCCCGTCTTGAGACCTTCATCTCTCAGACATCAATATCTTAAAAACAAATGGGATGATGGTCGGGGAAGAACCCCCGACCATGCGTTTCGTTAAGCCTATTCGAGACCGAAATCTGGCTCCATAGTAACCCGGGCAAGAACCTCGGTTTCGAAGTTTTCACCACCCTTAGTGTAACCGATNAGAACCGCTGTCCGATTGCCGTCGCGGCACTGCGGTGTCGGAGCGGCGCAGAAGCTGATCGGGCCGGATGCTAGACCTTCATAACCCTCTACATTGGCGATAGCATCGCGGATGGCTGTCCGATCGGCAGCAAGCGCACCGTCTGACAGGTCGAGATCAGCATTTTTCAAAGCAATTTCCATGATCCGGACCAGATCATAAGCCTGCGAGAAATCATGGTCAGGCGCATGGATGCCGTAACGCTGGCGTGTCATCTCGTTGAACAGCTTTGCGATTGGGCGATTATCGGCAGCGGCATAAGCAGCTGTGAAGAACACGCCTTTTGCAGCATCACCAGCGATTTTTGGAACTGGTGCATTGGAAGCTGACGACGAACCGATCCGGCGAACATCTTCGCCAATACCCGCCTCATAGGACTGAACTAAAGCACGTGCCATAGTTTCAGCAAGCGCCGCCACTAGGATGCCGTCAACATCCATGGACTTAATTTTCTGCATGTGCGATCGGAAGTCGACTTCTTTTTCTTGCACATCTGCACGATAGGCAGGCTCGGCGCCAAAGCGTGCCCTCATCTGCTTTTCCATGTTTGCACAATCACCTACAGAGGCGGCATCTGCAGCACAGATATAGGCGATCTTGGTACCGATGTTCTCACCAACATATTTCGCATTCACACCACCGTAGTAGCGGCCGGACACCGGGATGCGGAAGACCCACTCGCTGCCCTTCTGGGTAATCTTTGAGTTAGTTGAGTGCGGGACCATCTGCGGAACGCCAGCCTTTGCCGTCACATCGACGATCGGCAGCGTAACCGATGAGCAGGACGATCCAATCAGCAGGTGAACCTTTTCCTGAAAGATCATCTTGTTTGCATTAGCGACGCCCTTGTCAGACTTGCACTCGTCATTCATCAGCGTAGCTTCGATCATGTTACCATTGATGCCACCCGCATCGTTGATACCTTTGATTTCGTCCATCACCATCTGACCATAGGCCTGACCGTTTTCACTGATCATCCGCATCGTGATGCCGACCCGGATGTCGCCAGCAAAAGCAGCGGTGGCGGTCACGCCAACACCCGCGGCTATAACGCCAGCAAACAATTTGTTTAGTACTCGCATGTTTTCCTCCACTTAGTTTTTAGGTTTTCCCCTATTCATAGTGATCTATCTCACTATGCCTTCACCTTTGCCTCGACCCCAAACAGACCTGACGGTTTAAACATAAGGACCAGGATCAACAGCAAAAATGCGTAAATATCTTTGTGGCTCGCCGAGATGTAAGCGGCTCCCAGATTTTCGAAAATGCCGACCATGATGCCGCCAACAATGGCGCCAGGAAGTGACCCAAATCCTCCAACCACTGCTGCAGCAAAAGCCTTCATCAGCATTAGGTAGCCCATCTCCACCTGAACTGATTGCATTGGACCAATTAATACACCTGCAGCTGCGGCAAGGCCGCAGGCAAGGCCAAATATTAGCGATATCATTAGCGGCACATTTATACCCATTAGGTAGGCGATGTCCTTGTTATGCGCCACGGCCCGCACTGCAAGACCAGTTTTCGTGTGCCTCAGAAAATAGTGAAGCCCGGCCATCAAAAACACTGAAATTATCGCCGTCAAAACATAGCTTTCTGGGACATCAATATCGCCAGGGAAACTAAGCCGCGGGATGTAGTCTAAATTGGCACGAAACGGCTCAGCCTCGGCGCCAAAGAAAAAATAGGCTGTATTGACAAGCGCTACAGACATACCAAAACCACAGATGATCATACCCATGCCGGCAACTGTATAGCCACCACCAGCTCGCGTCAGCCTTCGATAGAAGACCCGTTCAACCACCATACCTAGGAGCGCCGTAAGCATCATGGCGCCAATGAGTGCAACCGGGTAAGGCACACCAACGTTATGCGCCAAAACAAGCCCGAAAAATGCACCAAACATATACATCTCACCATGCGCGAAATGTACTATATCAAGGCCAGAATAAATTAAGGAAATCCCAAGCGCCACAATGCCGTAGACGACACCAATGGTGATCCCAAAAATGATGAAGGCCAGCAGCGAGTTGAAATCAAATCCCATTATTAGTTCCATCCCCCGTGAGGTGCCGCTCAGTTTCTGAGCGCTTTTGTCGTGTCGGCGACCGAGCCGCCAAGGAAGGAATCCTTGACCGCCGGATCTCTGATCAGATTATCTGCCTCACCCTGCATCATGATCACGCCATCGCGGATGATGTAACCATACTGCGCTAGGATAAGTGCCATTCGCACATTCTGCTCAACCACGAGGATGGTCACACCAGATTTGGCGATACGGTTGATATTCGAAAAAATTTCCAGAACCACTTTAGGGGCTAGCGCGGCACTTGGTTCGTCAAGCATTAGCATTTTTGGGGATGCCATCAGACCACGGCCGATGACCAACATCTGCACCTCACCACCAGACAGCGTGCCGGACAGCTGCCTGCTCCGCTCCCGAAGCACCGGAAAGAAATCATACACTTTTTCAAGGTCGGCCTTGGTGCCTTCGCGGTCGTTACGTGTATAGGCACCAAGAACAAGATTTTCCTCAACCGTCATTGCCGGATAGGCTTCCTTGGCCTGTGTCACCTGAACAAGACCGAGGCGCATACGCTCGTGAGGTTTCATTTTCGAGATGTTAACGCCATCAAAAACAACTTCCCCCTCCATTAGCGGAATCAGGCCTGAAATTGCTTTGAGAAGTGTGGACTTGCCAGTGCCGTTGCCACCAAGCAACGTCACTATTCCGCCAGTCGGCACATTCATGTTTACGCCGCGCAGGATCTTTAGGTTGCCATAGCCCGCGTGGACATCTTTGACTTCAAGCACCGCTCCCCCCGAGCCAGCCAGCCGATTTAAACCCAACNTNACGGACTTCGCGCCGCNCNNAGCANGGCNTCANCGNTNANGAGACTNGATAGTATGGTCCGATTCCGGATAGGGAACCACAAATTTGATGGNTTTTTATCATTTTGACNAAAAAATCGGANCTCNATNNGNTNAAACCCGGTTCAAAAGNNGGNGTTCATCCGCTCCAGAATNACCNCNGTCATTGNCTTCGCCGGCGTTTTCCACCATCGGTCACGCGAAAAAATCTCGACCTCAACCGGACCTAGATAGCCGGCTGCCTCGATCATTCGGCGCCAGTCACGAAGGGCGATCTGCCCGTCGCCCGGCATGCCACGATCAAGCCGGAGGTCCCGCGTATCGGAAAGCCAGTCTGAAACGTGGTAGTTCAGAATACGGTCACCAGCACGCATCAGCTTTGCCTGCAGATCATGCTCCCACCAAAGGGCGTAGGCGTCGATGGCAAGGCCGATGTCGTGACCGTCGTCAAGCTGGTCGAGAATATCGAGCGCCTCACCGAGGCTGGAGACCACCGAACGAAAGCCGCACACCATCGGGTGAAGGGGCTCAAAAGCAAGCCTGACCCGGTGGTCGGNGGCNAGCTCTGCTGCCGCACCAAGCCGGTCAACAAGCAGGCTGCGGGCATGTTCGATGCCGCCGCTATAACCAGTAGCCGCCAGATCTTCAAAACCACCGGTGATCAATACTAGGGTTCTNGCACCGAACATGTCGGCAAGATCGAGCCTGTTGCGAAGCGCCACCTCACCCTCGAAGAGACAGGCGACACAGAGCGATTCCGCAACCATGTCACTGTCGTTCCAGATCCGTCTGGCCTCGGCGATGCCGCATGACTCGATCATCGGCGTCCACAACGCGGTCCGGGAAATACCGGCATGCTGAAGAACCGCGAGCGAACCGGCGAAATCACATTGTCCTGAAAGTGACACTTGATGCACACATAGGTCGTCCAGTTGAAGCTGGCGCGGCGCGGCTACCATGTGGCACGCCCACCGGTGACATCAAAGACCTGGCCGGTGGTGAAGCTGCAGGCCGGGGAGGCGATGAACGCCGCCACATTGGCAATCTCCTCTGGCGTGCACAGCCGGCCCATTGGAATTCGGCTCTTCTTGTCGGCAATGTATTCAGCGCTCATCCCGTCAAGCAGGTCAGTCATCGCCATCGAAGGTGCGATACAGTTCACGGTAATCTCCGAGGGCAACAATTCACGGGCCAGCCCCTTGGCAAGNCCGATCACGCCGGCTTTCGCCGCGCCATAGGGCACGGCNCCGGGGTTTCCCTCTTTTCCGGCGATCGAGGAGATGATGATGATCCGGCCCCGCTGGCGCGCCCTCAGATGGTCAAGCGCCGGCTGCACGGTCAGGAACACACCGGTCAGATCGACCGACATCACCGTTTGCCATTCTGCCAGCGAATAGTCCCACAATGGCTTCGTCGGCCCGTTCACCCCGGCATTCGCGACAATGCCATCAATATCGCCAAACGCTGCGAGGCTGGCGGCGAAGCCCGCCTCCGTCTGCGACGGGTCGGTGACATCGACAATCTGACTGTCAGCGAAGACAGGGTTGTCCTTCATGCCGCTGTCATCGAGATCCCAGCCAGACACCCGGGCCCCAAGACTGTGAAACAGCGAACTGATGGCAAGGCCGATGCCCTTGGCGGCGCCGGTGACAATGAAGCTTTGACCAGCAATGTCCATGCGTCTGTTCATCTTGACATCCCTTTTTGCAGTCCACCCACCATCAGCTGTTCGGCACCCATTGAAGAATGTGGCTGGCGACGGCGACAAGCTCACCATCCTGGTTGGTGACCTCNATCCCAGCTGTCGAACGGCGGCGCTCCACATCGATCTCGGTGACGGTATAGGCGACGGTGATCGTGTCGCCGAGGAAGACCGGCTTCAGAAATCTGATCTTGTCATACCCCACCGAAACGGGGGTTTCCGCTGCCTCTCGGCTATGCGCTATCATCTGGGTCGAGACAGTGGACATGAATCCAACAAGAAGCGCGCCATGCGCCATCAAGCGACCATAGCTCGATTTCTCCATGTAGACCCGGTTGACATGGTTTGGCGAGAAATCGCCGGTAATACCGGCAAACTGATAGACATCGCTCTCGGAGACTGTCTTGGTGAAGCTGGTGTTGTCGCCAATGTCGAGATAAAAATCCGCCATCCTATTCCTCCGTTGGTTTCAGTCACATTGACAGTTTGATGCGCGTCCCGCTTGTCGCCGCCCGTGCCGCCGCCAGGGTCGCATCAAGAGATCGGCTGCCATTCAAGGCGTCAATAATCGGTGTCTCAAGACCGCGCGTCACCGCGCGCAGATGTGCGCACTGCGCGACATAGGCATCGATAAAAGGTGCGTCGATCACCTCAGGCCCAATCTCATGGTGCCAGTTGCCATTGCCCTCGGCATGCCGCCACAGCACTAGATTTGGAAATTCCAGCGCCCCCTCTGTGCCCAGAAACCGGANGGCATTCATACCCGTCTTCGGGAATTTCACACTCTCGCCAAGCGCCATTTCCCAGGTCCAGGGTGACGGGGTACGATCCGAAAGCAGAAAGCTTCCAACCGCCTGATTGGCGAATTTCAGGCTGATCGCCACCGCATCCTCTTTTTCGAAATGCTGGTCGTGATTCGTCATCTCGGCAGACACCGACGCGATGTCGCCACAGATAAAGCGCAGGATATCGATTTCATGAATCAGGTTGGTCAGGATAGGACCAGCCTTGCGGTCACGACGCCAGGCCGCGGCGTAATAGTCGTCATCCTTGCGCGTTGCCCACTGACCGCTTACCGCCATCAGCCTGCCGATGCGGCCACTCTGGATGATGTCCCGCGCCATTCGTGCGCATGGATAATATCGCCTCTGATGGCCAACAAGCACCTGACATTCCTGCTCCGCGGCGTAGCGTGTCACCTCGTCGGCCTCTTTCATGGTCGCGGTGATCGGCTTTTCAACCAGCACCGTCTTGCGATATTTNAGGGCCGTCATCACATCGGCGTGGTGACGCTCTGTCGGGGTGGCAATGATGACCGCCTCGACATCCGTCTCTGACAGCATGCTCTCGGCATCGGCAAACACCTCAATATTTCGTGAATCGCCAAGCGCCCGTGCGGCGGGCGACGGGTCGGCAACGGCCACAAGCTCGATATGCGCCACCTCGTCGATGGCCTTGATGTGTCGGGTGCCAATCGACCCGGCGCCAATCAATCCAATCCTGAAAACATCCATGGGCCTTCCGCTGTCCTTCATTCCTTAAACAAGCCGCTGTTCATCTCCGACAAAGGCGATTCCATGCGCGGCGTGAACCCCATTCGGTCGAGCACATCCGCCTGCAGGTCAATGCCCGGGGCGATCTCGACAAGATGCACACCGTCCTCGCGCAGCTCGAAGACGGCACGCTCGGTGACATAGATGACATGCTGGCCCTGCACGCTTGCCTGCGGTCCTGAAAAGGTGATCTGGTCGACCTTCTCGACAAGTTTGGGAATCCGACCATGCGACGTAACCCGCAGGGTGCCGTCACCCGTCTCGAGACGGGCGCCGCCGGTATCGAAAGTGCCGCAGAAAACCACCTTGCGCGCGTTCTGGGCAATATCGATAAACCCGCCCGGCCCAACCGTATTGCCCCCAAGCTTGGACACATTGACATTACCGGCGGCGTCTATCTCGCCAAATCCGAGAAAGGCGATATCCAGCCCACCTCCCGAATAGAAGTCAAATTGCGAGGGGCCATCAATCATGCAGCTCGGGTTCATCGCATAGCCGAACAGATCACCATCCATAAGCCTGCCGCCATAAGTGCCATGCTCGATGGTCTGGAAATAGCGCTCCGCATGGCCGTCACGGTCGATCAGCTTGGCAATCTGGTCGGGAATGCCAAAGCCAAAATTGATCACCGCATTGTCATGCAGTTCCTGCTGTGCGCGGCGCGCGATGACAAGGCGTGACGAGAATGCCGGCTGCGGCGGCTCCGGATCATCCCGGCGATCCTGCCCGGACAATGCCGCGTCATAGACAAGGTCATAACCCTGCCGCTGTGTCGCATCGACCACAACCGCGTCGACAAGCGCTGCCGGAATACGAACCTCACGGGCCTTCATGCTGTGCCGCGGCACTTTTCCGCGGACCTGGAAAATGACCTTGCCGCCACTGTTATGCGCCGCCGCAGCTATCGCGTAGATATCGAGATTGGCCGGCTCTTCTTCCAGCGAGATATTACCATCCTCATCAGCATAGCTGCCGCGAAGAAGCGCCACCGTCACTGGGATCGGCAAATAGCGAAGATAATCCCGGCCATCGATGGTGATAATCTCGGTCAGAGTCTGCTTTGCGGCCTCGTTCATGCGTCCGCCATCCAGCCGCGGATCAACAAAAGTGCCAAGACCGACATGGGTGATCAGGCCGGGACGCCCGGCGGCGACCTCGCGCATCAATTGCATGATCACGCCGCCGGGCAGCACATAGGCCTCAATCTCATTGTCCCGCGCCATCTGCTGCATGCGCGGCGACCAGACCCAGTGGCCCCCTATGACACGAGTGGTCATGCCGACATGCGCAAACCGGTTCATCCCGCGTTCCTGCCTGTCGCCGATACCAAGCGCATGTATGCAGGTCAGGTTTCGGGGATGTTCCGTGGCAAGGAACCGGCGCTCTACAGCGGCGTGAAGCGCACTTGCCTCAACCAGACCACCACCACCACCGGTCAGTCCGATTACGGCGCCGTCCTCGATCATCGCGGCAGCCTCGTCCGCGGTCAGAAACTGAACCTTCGTCATCTTACCTGCTCATAGATGTCGAACAGGCCAACATCCCCCTTCATCATCTGCCGCGCCATCACCATGCGGTGTATCTCCGAGGTGCCGTCATAGATTCTCGCAATGCGGGCGTCCCGGTAATAGCGTTCGATTGGCAGGTCACGGCAATAACCGGCACCACCGTAGATCTGCACCGCCCGGTCAACGACCCGACCGAGCATCTCTGATGCCTGAACCTTCAGCATCGAGATCGCGCCGCGCGCCTCGTCCCCGGCATCGATGCGGCTGGCCGTCTGCCACAGGGCCAGCCGGCAGGCGTTGATCTCCATCGCCGAGTCGGCAAGCATCTGCTGGATCAATTGGAATTCACCAATGGCTGATCCGAATTGCCGCCTGTTCCTGGCATAGTCGAGGCAGTCATCAAGGATCATGCTGGCCTTGCCAACGGCCCGCGCTGCCACCTGTGCCAGCCGCACACGACCCAGGGTGGCAAGCGCCAGCTTCAGACCCTGCCCCTCCTGTCCAAGAAGACAGCCTTCATCAAGCTCTACATTCTCGAATCGCAATTCAACATGCGACGTGCCCCGCAACCCCATCATCGGCTGATCACGCCCGACGGTGAATCCGGGACGCCCCTTGTCAAGGATGAAGGTTGAAATGCCATGCGCACCGGCATCNGGNTCCGTTACCGCGGTGACGATAAAAAAGTCGGAATAAAGGCCATCCGAGATGAAATGCTTGGCTCCGTTCAGCACCCAGCCATCGCCCT
>FUFK010060421.1_pt1 | contig 15750 bp, 13 predicted proteins | sample 1021851 | NCBI WGS metagenome assembly FUFK01 (sample SAMEA51879418, study PRJEB19060) | metagenome | reverse complement strand
TCTTCATTGGTATAGCTGCATTTTTAATTCTTTTTCAAGGAAATTATAAAATAATAGAGAAATCTCTAATTTTTTTGGTTTTAACAATGAGTATTTCTTTTTTAATAACTGCGATAATTACAAAACCTAATTTAAAATCTCTAATCGAGGGAATGTTTATCCCCAGTTTTGATGAAAATAGTATATTAATAGTACTTGGTTTAATTGGAACAACTGTTGTCCCATACAATATTTTTTTACATTCATCTTTAGTAACTGAGAAATGGGATTCTATTAAAAAACTTAAAACTGCAAGAATTGAAAGTTTTGTCTCAATTTTTTTAGGTGGTATTGTCTCTCTTTCAATCATTGTTACTGCAGCATCTGTAAATAGTCAGGATGTTAAAAGTGTAATTGATTTGGCTAAGGGGCTGGAGCCATTATATGGAAAATTTGCAATTTATTTTCTTGGTATGGGATTATTTGCCTCGGGTATAACATCTACAGTTACAGCACCACTAGCAGCAGCATATGTAGCAAAAAGTTGTTTTGGCTGGAAAGACTCAATGAAAACATACAAATTTAGACTTGTATGGATGGGTGTTTTAATTTTTGGTGTAGTTATTTCTATGATTCAGCTAAACCCAATAGAAATAATAAAATTTGCCCAATTCTCAAATAGTTTACTTCTTCCGATGACATTGCNNNNANNNTATTATGGTTGGTAAACAATAATAGTATAATCGGTAAAGAGTATGGTTATAGGTATCAAAATATATTTGGAATTATAATTATAATGATTACAATAATTCTAGGAATTAGAGGTCTAATTTTAATTTTCTAATGATAAATATTAATTGTGATTTAGGGGAAGGATTAAATAATGAGCATGTAATAATGCCTCTTATTAACTCATGTAATATTGCATGTGGAGGTCATGCAGGAGATTCCCAAAGTATGATTGAGTGCGTGGAAATTTCAATAAAAAATGAAGTTGAAATTGGTGCGCACCCATCTTATCCAGATAAGGAAAACTTCGGAAGAAAAAAAATTGATATTTCAAGGTCTGATCTTTATTACAGTTTAATAGATCAGATTGAAACACTTAATTCAATTGCTATATCATATGGGAAAAAACTTCATCACATTAAAGCTCATGGATCTCTTTACAATGAAATGTTTAGTGATAAGGATTTATCTGACTTTTATTTAGACACTATTATTGGCTATAAGGAAGAGTGTTATATATATATACCATATAATTCAGAAATTGAAAAATCTGCTTTAGAAAAAGGATTTAAAATAATGTATGAGGCATTTGGTGATAGAGCTTATAATGATAATCTGTCTCTAGTATCTAGGAATGAAAAACGTGCTTTGGTTAATAATCCTAAATCAGTTATAAACCAAATTGCTAGCATTATTGATTCAAAAAAAATTAAGTCGATAAATGGTGTTTACAAATCGATTAAAGCAGATACAATATGTATTCATTCTGATACTGATAATTCTATTGAAATTCTTAAAGAAATTAATAAAGCCTTTAAAAACAAAAAGTAATGGAATTCTTTAATCTAAATGAAAACTCAGTATTAGTTTCATGGAAAGACGAACTTAATTCAAGTTTAACAAGGTTGATTTCCTCATATAAAACTGAAATTTTGAGTTTATATAAAGATGATATTAAAGATTGTATACAATCAATAAAATCTATTCTGATAATAATTGATTTAAACAGAACTTCAATTGATGAGATAGTTGACAAAATAAAAATGATAGATTATAAAAAAATTAATAATTATGATAGAAATATCAAAGTCTGGGAAATACCTGTCTGCTATGATTTAGAATTTGCAACTGATATTAATCTTCTATCTGAGATAATCAATCTTTCTGTAAGAGATATAATTGATGCTCATTTATCAAAAACATATGATGTTCTTTCAATGGGATTTCTACCTGGATTTATGTATCTCGGTAAAACTGACAAAAAACTTTATTGTGATAGAAAAGAAAAACCTTCATTAAATATTAGAAAAGGTTCAATTGGTCTTGCTCTAGATCAAACATGTATATATCCTAGACAAAGCCCTGGAGGTTGGTATATTATTGGTAATTCACCAATTGAATTTTTTAATCTCACCTCTAAACACCCATGTTTTAGTAAACCAGGTGATAAAATAAAATTTGTAGAAATCTCTAAATCTCAATATAAATCTTTTATTAATATACCTGTAAAACCAAAACCAATAGAGTTATGATCAAAATTATCTCAAAAGGACTTTACACAACATTTCAGGATGAAGGTAGATTTGGATATCGAGACATTGGAGTTCCATCTTCAGGATATATGGATAAGGAAAGTGCTCAGATTGCAAATCTTATTCTGGATAATCCAATTAATAATCCCTTAATAGAAGCTACACTTATAGGTCCGACTATTAAGTTTGAAAAACCTACAGTCATATGTATTACAGGCTCTGACTTTTATCCCATGTTAAATGAAAATAGAATAAGTCTCTATACAGCTGTTAAGGTTAAAAAAGGGGATAAACTTAAAATAAATAACTCATCTATTGGATCTAGATGCTATATATCAATTAAAGGGGATATTAAATTAGATGAAGTTCTTGGAAGTAAATCCTACTATCCTCAGATTAGTCATTCTAGTATAATTGAAAAAGGTGATGAATTTAAATTTGAAACAAATAACAGTGAGCCTAATTATAAATTAATTAATCAAAAATTTGAGTTAAATAAGAACTTAAAAGTATTTAAAGGTCCAGAATTTAATTCTCTTAATAAAGGTTCTATTAATAAAATTATAGATCAAGAATTTTCAATTGGTATAAATAATAGAATGGCATATAATTTAAAAGAAAAGATTCAAGCTGGTACTACCTCAATAATATCATCTCCTGTTATACCAGGGACTGTTCAACTAACTCCTTCTGGACAAATGATAATACTTCACAGAGATTGTCAAACAACAGGAGGATATCCTAGAATTCTTCAATTAGATGAAAAATCTTTAAATAATTTGGCACAATTAAGAATCGGAGATAAAATTAAATTTGAGATAGTTACTCTGTAAAAATGTTTATCTCTAAAACTGATATTTTTTCTAACTTTTTAATTATTTGATTTTTTTTTCTGTGCAGTTTTTTAATTTTTTTTGAATCCTTAATATTAACGTTAATATTATTATTCCTAATTTCTATATCTAATGAATCAATTTGTTTCTGAATCAAATTAATTTCATTTTTTAAGGCTCTTCTTTCATGTGTTCCTGCTAAACTACTATCAATTCGAACAGACTTTACTTTTCTTAAAAAACTACTAATATAAATGCCACTCTGTATTTGACTGTTGTATCTATTTTGATTTTTTAATTTTCTTGAATCAACATTTATTTTAATTGAACCATTATGTTTAAAATTAAATTGTCTTTTAGATATAAACTCTTGAAGATTGATTACAATCTCTAAATCTGAACTATAAAATCGTGATTTTATTAGGCTCTCTAGGAATTCATCCCTATCTCTTATAGTGTATTCATCTCCAAAAAGAAGAATAGTTGGAAGTCTATTTGTAGCTACATCTACATTTTTCAAATCAATTTTTGATCCTTCTTGAGTGTAAATGGAATTAAAAAATAATAATATGCTAATGATAATTAACCTCATTTATAAAGCTGATAAAAAAAATGATATCATTTTGAAGGTATAATATATTTCAAGGGGTTGAAATCCCATATATAAGGAAGAACAAAGTATACAAAAAAGGTTAACAGTATAATTGATAAAATATTCATCCAAATTCCAACACGAACCATATCGGGAATTCTTAAATATCCTGAACCAAANACTACTGCATTTGGTGGAGTGGCTACAGGGAGCATAAATGCACATGAAGCAGCTACAGTTGCAGAAACCATCAAAATAAACGGATGAACATCAATTGTCATTGCCATAGGGTATAGAACAGGTAAAAGCATTGCAGTGGTTGCTAAATTGGATGTAATCTCAGTGAGGAAATTAACAGACGCTATTAAAATAAAAACTAATAAAAAAAGAGATACACCATCCAATAAAGTCATTTGGGTACCAATCCATAATGCCAACCCACTATCCTTGAATCCTGCTGCTAGGGCCATTCCTCCTCCAAATAATAATAGAATTCCCCATGGAAGTTTGACTGCCTCCTCCCAGTTGAGAAGTCTTCTTTTTTTATTTTTTGTTGGAAGTAAAAAAATTATAACAGCACTAATCATCGCTATAATTGTATCATCAATAACTGGAACTACAATCTTTAGTAAATTATCCCTTGTAACCCAAGCAAAAGCTGTTAAAGCAAAAACTATTGCTACCAGCTTCTCTTCATATGAAATTTTACCTAACTTATTTAATTGTCTTGATATCTCTTCACGGCCTCCTGGAAAAGCTTTTTGTTTAAATTTAAACGCAAAATTTGTCAAGTACTTCCAGCATAAAAATAAGAGTATTATTGAAATAGGGAGACCAAATTTAAACCATTGAGCAAAAGTTATTTCGTATCCAAATGATTCTTGAACTACTCCCGCTAACACTAAATTAGGAGGAGTTCCAATTAAAGTTGCAACACCACCTATTGATGCACTATAAGCAATACCTAGCATTAAAGCTTTACCGAAGATCTTATTTTCATTATCATCAGTATCAGGATTATCTTTTAGCTGAGAAACAATTGCCAAAGCAATAGGTAGCATCATAACAGCTGTTGCCGTATTAGAAATCCACATAGACATAAAAGCTGTTGCTACCATAAATCCAAGAATAATTTTAACTACACTAGTGCCAATGATATTTATAATGTTTAGAGCAATTCTTTTATGCAAGTTCCATTTTTGAATTGCTATAGCTATCACAAACCCACCTACATATAAGAAAACATATTTATGTCCAAAAGAGGCAGTAGTTTCAGATAATCCTAGTCCTCCTGTTAACGGAAATAGAACAATTGGTATAAGAGCTGTAACTGCAATAGGTATTGCTTCAGTTATCCACCAAATTGCTATCCAAATTGTAGATGCTAACACTGCGTTAGCCTCAGAATTCAAACCCTCAGGATGAAAAAACAACAGAACTAAAACAAATGCTAATGGACCTGAAATTAAGCCAATATTTTTAGAATTTAGTTTCATACCTTAATTTTTAAAAATAATCTATTTCTTTTTAAAACTCTTATTTTTAGCATAAATTAAGCCAATTAGATTCTAACTTAATAATTCATATTTAATAATGAAGATTGTTATTGCTCCTGATAAATTTAAAGATTCACTTAGTGCAATTGAAGTTTGTGATAATCTAGTAGAAGGGCTTTCTAATATATATTCTAGTTTTGATTTTATCTCATGTCCCATGGCTGACGGAGGAGAAGACTCCCTAGAAATTCTAAACTATTACCTTGATTTGGAACCTATAGAGTTAATTGTAAATGATCCTTTGTTTAGACCCGTGAAATCAACTTATTATGTTTCTAATAATACTGCATTTATTGAAATGTCATCTGCATCTGGCCTAGTTTTACTAAATCCGAGTGATCGAAATCCAATGTTTACTTCATCTATCGGTACTGGTGAATTAATAAAAGACGCAATAGATAAAGGATTCAAAAACATCAATTTGTTCATTGGAGGAAGTGCAACTAATGACGGTGCAATTGGTATTGCGCATGCATTAGGATATCGTTTTTATGACACTTTGGGTAATCTTTTGTCTCCTGTAGGGAAAAATTTGATAAAAATTGACGCTGTAGATTCAAGAAGAGTAATAAGTAATCTTAAACATTTGAATATCGAAGTTTTTTGTGATGTTAACAATCCAATGTATGGGAGTGAGGGTGCTTCATTCATTTATGCTGCTCAAAAAGGAGCAAGTCCAACTGAAGTTAAATTCCTAGATGATGGATTGAAAAATATAGTAGTAAAACTTAATGAAAGTGGTTATAAAAATATTTCAAATATTCCTGGTTCTGGTGCTGCTGGAGGAGTTGGAGGAGGATTAATTGCCTTTCTAGACGCAAAATTAGTGTCTGGAATTGATAAAATCATTGAGGTGGTTGAATTAGAGAAACTCATTAATAATTGTGATTTAATTATAACTGGAGAGGGGAAATTAGACTCTCAAACTAATAGAGGAAAAGTTATAAGTGGTGTTTGCAGACTTGCAACAAAATATAAAAAACCAGTGATAGCAGTATGTGGTTGTGAAGAGAAAAACATATCTAAAAAATTAGGAATTAAAAAGGTATATGCTATTGTTGATAAAGCAAATTCTTTGGAAGATTCTATGAATAATGCTGGAGAATATCTAATTGAAATAGGCAATGAAATATTTAGTTTTTTAACTAAAAAACCTTGAAGGTAAAATGCCTCCAAGGTTTTGCGGAGAAAGAGGGATTCGAACCCCCGGAGGTATGACCCTCAACAGTTTTCAAGACTGCCGCATTCGACCACTCTGCCATTTCTCCAATTGAGTTGCAAATATACATGATTTTGAGAATAAAAAAATTTTTAAAACTTTATGTAGATAAAAAAGAATTATCTTGTTATTTGTATCATGCTATTAGATATAAGTTCAATTTTAATTTTAGTTGGTATAGGTCTTTTTGCTGGTGTAGTTAATACACTTGCAGGTGGTGGATCTTTGGTTACTTTACCTGTCTTGATTCTTTTTTTAGGACTTGATGAAGCTACTGCTAATGGGACAAATAGGCTTATGGTAATAACTGCAGCTTTGGTTGCAAGTTATGGTTACAGAAGTAAAGGAATTACTACTCACCCATGGGGTTTATATTTTGGAATAGTAGCCACTTTTGGTGCAATCATTGGAGCAAGAATTGCTATTGATATTGATGGAGATACATTTAAGAGATTTCTCGCAATTATTATGATTTCAGTTGGACTCATAATTGTATTTAGATCTAAATCAATTGCGTCTCTAGATCTACCAGAAAGGCTGTCTGGTAAGTATCTTATTGGAGGCTTAATTGGGTTCTTTTTTATAGGTGTTTACGGTGGATTTCTTCAAGCAGGTGTAGGTATTGTGATAATGCTATTATTAACACAAATAAATAGAATGAACTTATTAAGAACGAATTCAGTTAAAGCTTTTTCAGTATTTATTTATTCTATTGCAGCGGTTTTAATTTTTGCTTTAGATGGAAAAATTTTATGGATGGTTGGTCTATGGATGGTTCTTGGTTCAGTAGCAGGAGCCTGGTTATCAAGTAGATGGTCTGTAAAGAAAGGTGACAAAGTAATAAGATTTACACTTCTAATTATGGTATCGTATATGGCAATAAAGCTTTGGCTTGATACATTTAATACTTAGAATAACTTTCTATACTAAGCCCATAGCCTGATAAACCTATTCTTGGTTTTTGTCTTGAATTAGTGAGTAAATCAATTTTTGAAATTCCAATTTTATGAAGTATTTGAGCACCTATTCCAAAATCTCTAAAGTCAACTTTAGGTTTTTCAGAAGAATCAATTAAAGACTTTAATTTATCAATTATATTTTTTGGAGTTTGACTCTGATTTATAAAAATAATTGCGCCTTTACCTTCATTATTAATTTTTTTAAAAATTTCATCATACTTAATCTCATTTGTTCCTTTTAAGATTTTGGTAACATTGTTATCGTTCATAGATGAATTTATCCTCGTTAAAATAGTTTCATTTGATTCCCAATCTCCAAGAGTAAGAGCAATATGAACTTGGTTGTTATTTGTTTGTTTAAATGCCCTTAACCTATATTCACCAAAGCTTGTTTTAATGTTTTCATCAAATATTTTATCAATTAGACTATCATTTTTCATTCTGTAAGCAACAAGATCCTCGATTGATACAATCTTGAGGTTAAATTTTTCAGCAACTTTATAGAGTTCAGGAAGTCTTGACATTGACCCATCATCATTCATTATTTCAACAATTACTCCAGCTGACTTAAATCCTGAGAGTCTAGCAAAATCTATTGCTGCTTCAGTATGTCCAGTTCTTCTTAGAACTCCTCCATCTTTTGCAATTAATGGAAATACATGTCCAGGTCTTTGAAGATCATTAGGTTTTGTATTACTATTAACAAGTGCTTTTACTGTTTTAGCTCTGTCTGAAGCAGATATTCCTGATGTAACACCATTCCCTTTAAGATCAACCGAAACAGTAAATGCTGTTTCAAGAGGATCAGTGTTATTAGGTACCATTTTTTCAAGACTCAGTTTAGAACATAAACTCTCAGACATTGGAACACAAATCAGACCCCTCCCATATTTAGCCATAAAGTTTATTTTTTGAGAATCTATAGTTTCAGCAGCAGTAATAAAGTCACCCTCGTTTTCTCGATTTTCATCATCTACAACAATGATAATTTCTCCACTTTTAATAGATTCAATTGCTTCTTCTATTTTATTTAGTTTAATTTTTGTCATTGTTATAATTAAGTTTAAACAAATTCATTAAACTATTTAGAATATTAAAATTTAAAGTTTTATCCATTGATACAATTCTAGTTAAATAAAATGCAAAAGGAAATAAAATAATTGTAGATAACCAACTTCCAATAAATGGACTAATTGAACTATCTTCAGCAGCATTTCTTCCAAATACACCAATATAATGATACGTCAAAAAGATTACTATGGATAAAACAAGAGGTAATCCAAGTCCTCCCTTTCTTATAATTGCTCCNAAAGAGGCACCAACTAAAAATAAAAGTATACAAGCTAGCATTAAGCTATATCTCTCATTTATTGTGAGTTTGTGAAGATTTATAAGTTTTTGTTGTAGAAAGAATGTCTTCTTTTTATTATCCAATTGTCTAATGTAAATATCAATTTCGTTTTCTGCTCTAGCTAAAACAGAATTAACCTCATATGGTTCTGGAGAGTCTAGTATATTTAAAAAAGAAACTCCATTCATATCAATTAATTCATTATGGTCAATGGAAATATTCTTAAGTTTTTTGAATGTATGATTATTTATGAAACTTTTTCCAAAAACAGTTTTATCATCTTCAAACTTTTTTGATAAAGTATCAGAATTACTCTTTAATTCATTAATCTTTTGCATTTTATAAGTTGACTTGTAGTTTTCTTCGTCAAGATTAATATTGTTAAAATCAGATATATCAATGTTGAGAATGTATTCTTCAAAAGAGGCTTTAGTAAATGGATACTTCTGTTTGTCAGCTGCGTTAATTGCATTTATATCTTCATACCTATTTCCGTTATTTAAGACTAATTGGAGATAATTTTCATCTAAATTTCTGACTTCACCACTCTCTGCTTTAATAACTACTCGATTAATTTCATCTTCAGAGATCGAATGAAGTATTACATTTTCGAGGTACTGTTCATTATCTCCATATTTTCTATCAACTTTAATATTTAAATTACCAATATCATTAAAAATTCCCTCTCTAATACTCAGTGTTGGCTTAAGTTTTGCTAGATTTTTCCTAAGATTATATGATTTTAATTCACCGTATGTAACGATGTTATCCGAAAAATAAAAAGAACCAATTCCAAGAAAAAAATGAAAAATAAATAATGCTACCATACTTCTTACAATTGAAATTCCATTAGACTTCATTGCAATAAATTCGTAGTTTTCTGAAAGAGTTCCATATGTTGTCAATGATGCAAGTAGAATTGAAAGAGGGAGAACTAATGGAACAAGTTTAGGTGAAAAATAGATAAAAAATTTTCCAATTGTAAATATATCTAAACCCTTACCAGCAAGTTCATCAATATACAACCAGAATGTTTGAATGATAAATATCAAAAAACAAATTCCAAATACACCTAGGAATCGAGTTAGGTAAAACTTTAATATGTATTTATCTAAAATCTTCAATTAGTATATAATTGTTAAACTTATTTTTATCAAATTTAAATAAAGAAGATGGAAGAGATAAATTGAATTTATAACTTAATGTTAAAAAACTACTAATAATTTGATTATCTCTATTTTTAATTTCAATTTTTTTTATTGATAACAAGTTTGAATCAATAATTATTTTATAAAATAAGTCATCTTGAATCAAATTCCTTGCAATTAAATTATAGTGAACATCTTGACTTTCTTCTATTTCAATTTCAAAGTCATCCTTAAAAAAATTAAAAACTTGTTTTGGTGTAAAATTAAAAAAAGTATTAGAATCTGATGTGACAATTATCTCTTGATTCTCATGAATAATAGTGTATAGCTTATAACCATCATAAATCTGATCTATTTCTTCAGTGTCAATAAAATACTTTTCTTTTTTGATATATAATTCTCCGCTTATCGGGAATAAATCATTCTCGTTTTCTGATATAATTTTAAAGCTGTAATTAGCATCTTTAATATCTTTAGCATTATTCATTACCTCCTCTAATATTTGAAATCCATTATTTTGCCCATTAAGACTATAACAGCTAAATAAAAATAGTAGTAAAAAAATGATAAAATTACTTCTTGATCTCACTAAGTAGGTTCTCTAAAGAGTTTAAATCTGAAATTAAAACTTGTCTTGGCTTGCTACCTTCAAATGGTCCAACGATTCCAGCATCTTCCATTTGATCAATTAGTCTACCAGCTCTATTATAACCAAGTTTTAGCTTTCTTTGAAGTAATGAGGCAGATCCTTGTTGGTTTGTAACAATTACCCTGGCAGCTTCATCAAACATAGAATCCCTATCTTCAATAGATATATTTGAAGACTCGTTACTGTCATCTTTTGAAAACTCAGGAAGTATATAAGCAGATTGATAACCAGTTTGTGAACCTATATATTCAGAAAGTTTTTCAACCTCGGAAGTATCTATAAAACCACATTGTATTCTAGTTAAATCATTTGATTGTGAATACAGAAGATCACCTCTACCAATTAGTTGCTCAGCACCTCCAGTATCTAAAATTGTTCTAGAGTCAATTTTAGAGGTTACCCTAAACGCTATCCTTGCAGGAAAATTGGCCTTAATTAGTCCTGTTATAACATTTACTGATGGTCTTTGGGTAGCAATAATTAAATGAATTCCAACCGCTCTTGATAGCTGAGCTAGTCTTGCAAGTGGTGTCTCAACCTCTTTACCTGCTGTCATAATTAAATCTGCAAACTCATCAATAACTAAAACTATGTATGGTAAAAAAGTATGACCACTTTCAGGATTTAATTTTCTTGAAATAAACTTCTCGTTATATTCTTTAATGTTTCTTGTCATTGCATCCTTAAGTAGCTCATACCTTTTATCCATCTCTCTACAAAGTGAATTAAGTGTATTTATCACTTTATCATTTTCAATTATAATAGCATCATCAGACTCTGGAAGTTTTGCTAAATAATGTCTTTCAATTTTATTAAAGATTGATAGTTCAATTTTTTTTGGATCAACTAGAACAAACTTTACCTCTGCAGGATGTTTCTTGTAAAGTATAGAGGTCAAAATGGCATTTATTCCAACAGATTTACCCTGCCCAGTAGCACCTGCCATAAGTAAGTGAGGCATTTTTGTTAAATCAACAATGAAAGTCTCATTGCTAATAGTCTTACCAAGTGTAACTGGAAGTTCCATATCTGATTCAATGAACTTTTTTGAAGATAATAGTGACTTCATAGATACAATTGACTTCTTTTTATTTGGAACTTCAATACCAATGGTCCCTTTTCCTGGAATTGGAGCAATAATTCTAATTCCTAGAGCTGAGAGCGATAGTGCAATGTCATCTTCTAGGTTTTTAATCTTTGATATACGAATACCAGCATCTGGAATAATCTCATAAAGAGTTACTGTTGGGCCTATTGTAGCTTTTATTTGCTTAATACCAATATTATAGTTCTTAAGTGTGTCAACAATTCTATTTTTATTTGATTCTAGTTCTTCCTGATCTATTTTAATTGTTCCATCTCCATAGTCTTTAAGAAGATCAATACTAGGATTCTTAAAGTTTCTAAGATCAAGAGTAGGATCAAATTTTTTAGAATTTACATTTGAAAAATCAATATTTTTTGATGATACTTCTTCTTGATTTATTTTTTCAACTTCTATTGATATATCGTCAGAATCTAAATTATTATCTGGATGTGTATCATCTTCAATTAAATTTTCATCTGGTATATTTTCGTCATTATTATCTTCATCTAGGTCAACTTCTGAATTTAAAACATCAGACTCTTTAGAATTGAACAAATTAGAAATTAAATCTAGGGTGCCAGATGGAGTAACATTAAATAATATTGCAATGGAAATAATAAATGAAAATATTAGTATTAGTAATATACCTGTCCTTCCTATATAGGATTCCAAAAATAAATTAACTTCAAATCCTACAAGTCCTGATTGCACTGGGAAATAATTCTTTAAATAACCACTAAGGATTGTAGTCCAGATTAATAACAACAATAGCCAATTAATCTTTCCAAAAAGATCAAATATTTTTTTATTAAATAAAATGNAGTAAGATGATACAAATAGAATTATTGGAAGTATAAAACTCGAAATTCCAAAAAGTTTATANATAAACAGGTGGCTTATATAAGCTCCAGTTTTACCCAAAATATTCTCAACCTCAACATCTCTATCAAATATCATATCAACATTACTCTGGTCTATTTTCCAATTAAAAATGTAGGAAATGAATGAAGTAAATAGAACTAGAGATGAGAATAATAAAATGTATCCAAATACAACTTTAAACTTACTCTTATTAGCTTTCTTCTTGCTATTCATAAAAGTTTTGTATTTAACAAAAATACAAATATGAGATTAGATAATTAGTTTTTGTTTGCTAAAGTCCTGATTTTTATTCTAAATGCTGCAAATAACAATGTCATAAATGGACTAATCCAATTAAATATTGCATATATAAAGTACTCACCAACACTAACTCCTAATACAGATGAGTGATATGCACCACATGAATTCCATGGAATTAAAGCAGAAGTAACCGTAGCGGAATCCTCTAAAGTTCTACTTAAATTTTCAGGCGCAAGCTTTTTATCCTTATAAGCTTTTTCAAACATTTTACCTGAGACAACAATAGATAAATACTGGTCAGAGGCAGTTAAGTTTAATGCTAGACAAGATGCTACAGTACTAGCAAATAATTTAAAAATATTATCAGCCCAATTTAATAACGCTTTGCTTATAGATTTAATAGCGCCAATTGCGTCCATAGAACCTCCAAAAATCATCGTCGCCATAACTAAAAAAATAGTGTTTAACATCCCTATCATACCACCAGTAGAAAAAAGTTCATTTAAAATTTCACTCTCAGTAGTGATAGATACATTACTTGTAATAGTGTCAATTACTACTTTGTATGAAGAAATAATTGTGGTATTTGAGGAATCTGAGAGCTCGTTAATTATTTGTGGTTGAAACAAAATAGCAAATAATGCTCCTAAAAGTGTACCTATAGTAAGTGCTTTTATTGGTGGGGTCTTTTTTACAATCATTATTAACACAATAATTGGAACAATAAATAGTATNAAAGAAATATTAAAAGTGNTTTNAATTGTTTCAATTAAAAAAGAATTGTCAGTTACTCCATTGGATGTCTGATAAATACCAAGTATAATAAAGACTATTAGAGTAATTGAAATACTTGGAATNGTTGTATGTGTCAAATATTTAATATGTTTAAATAAATCTACTTTTGAAACTGCAGCAGCTAAATTTGTAGTATCACTCAGGGGAGATAATTTATCTCCAAAATAAGCACCAGCTATTACTGCTCCACCTACCATTCCTGCAGGTATTCCCAAAGCCTTTCCAATACCTACAAGGGCTATACCAACAGTTGCTGATGTTGTCCAGCTGCTTCCAGTTGCAACTGAAATAATTGAACATATAACTATACATGCTGGTAAAAATATATTGGGGTCAAGAATTTTTAATCCATAGTATACCATCGAAGGAATGATTCCACTAATCATCCATGTACCAGCTAGAGCTCCCACCCATAATAATATAATAAGTGCTGGTGTAACTGATTTAATACTATTTGAGATGCTACTAATCACGTCTTTATAAGAAACATTATATCTATGACCGATCATTGCTGCAAAAGCTCCGCTTAGTATAAGAATAAATTGACTTGAACCAGCTAATGGATCTGCATCATAAATAAATACGTTAGCATATAGATTAAAAGATAATAGAGTTACCAAAAAGATTAGAGGTAACATTGCTATTTGTAGAGGTAAAACCTTTTTGTTAGTGTCTTCCAATGTAGATAATATGTCACAAGTTCAGAATTTTTTTTTTAATGCAAAATATTATTAGGCAGTTATTTGGCTAAACTTTAATTATTTTTACCGAGTGGAACATAAAATTGAAGAAATTTTNAAANAGAAGGTNAAAGCATTTGAAAAATGNAATTTTTTAATTGCTGTAAGCGGNGGAGTGGATAGCATGGTTCTTGCAAACCTTTTCCTAAAAAATAATTTAAGCTTTTCTGTTGCACACTGCAACTTTAAATTAAGATCAAAAGAGAGTGATATAGATCAAGATTTTGTCAAAAAATGGAGTTTTAAGCATAAAATTCATTACCACAGTAATGAATTCAATACAGTTGAATTTTGTAAAAAGAATAAAATGGGTATTCAGGAGGGGGCAAGAAAACTAAGATATGATTGGTTTGATGATCTTTTATCTAAGTTTAATTTTGATATTTTAGTTACAGCTCACCATTTAGATGACCAAATTGAGACATACCTTATTAATTCTTCTCGAGGATCAGGAATTAATGGATTATTAGGAATTTCATCAAGTTCCAAAAAAATATTTAGGCCATTTCTTAATATTTTAAAAATTGATATTATAAATTATGCACAAAAAAATTCTATAGAGTATAGAGAGGATTCATCTAATTCTAGTGAAAATTATCATAGGAACATGATTAGGAATTCTGTTCTTCCAACATTTAAGGAATTTGATGATAATGTTATGTTAAAGTTCAAAACAACAATCAATAACCTNCAATCAACTAAGATATTTGTAGATGAAATAATGAAAGAAACTAAAATTCAACTTTTTCAAAATAATTCAGATTCCATTAAAGTTAATATTGAAAAACTTATGGAAAAAAGACCTTTAGAGTTTTATGTTCATAATCTATTTCAAGAATTTGGTTTCAACTTTAAGGAAGTTATAAAAATATTTAATTCAGACTCAGGTAAAGTTATTCTGTCAAACACCCACATTATGACTAAATTAAAAGGTGATTTAATAATTAAAAAAAATGATTAGAAATATATTATTCAGCCTAATCTCAATTTTCTCTTTAAATTCTCAGGATATTGAACCGGTAGAGTGGCAATATGATGTAAACAAAATCAATGATACAGAGTATAATATTTCTTTTAGTGCGTCAATATTAGAAGGCTGGAAATTGTATTCTCAATTTTCTCCTAATGAAGGTGCTCTTCCAACTTCATTTAGCTTCATTAATAATACTTCAAACTTTGAAGCAGTCGAATTATTTAATGAGGATGATTACATAGTTGGCTTTGATAATGTTTTTAAAATGGACTTATACTATTATGAAAATGAAGCCAATTTTAACCAAAATGTAAAGTTGTTAGATGAAGATTTAAATCAAATTAAAGTCGAAATTGACTACTCATCATGTGATGATGAATTATGTATTTTTAGAAATGAAACTTTCAATGTAATTCTTGATAATAGTATTATTGTAACTGACTCTGAAAATGTAACTTTAGAAGATGTTAGAAGGTATAATGCACT
>FUFK010041879.1_pt1 | contig 15750 bp, 24 predicted proteins | sample 1021851 | NCBI WGS metagenome assembly FUFK01 (sample SAMEA51879418, study PRJEB19060) | metagenome | reverse complement strand
CATTATACACGCATGAATGATGAAAATTTCAGCAATCATCTGCCTAATTTTTGTGCAATCTATAAGATTGCCTAATATTTAAGCACTTTAAGGTATCTCTTTAGAGATAATGAGACTTTGTAGTCTATAGAGACTACACCCCACCCCAAAAATCGTGCGTGCATGTTATATATATATACAGGTGTGCCATATATGCAACAAAAATACCAAGATCTCTCATCAAAATAAAAAAAATAAAAAAAGTACTTGACAATTAAGTGGGGAGTAGTGTATAATTATATATAATATATAAAATTACTAAAACCATAAGTACATTGTTTTTTGTTTTTATTTGTTTTTCTTATTAAAATATATAAAAACATACAACAAAGGATACAAAATCATAGAAACCACAGATACTATAGAGACTATAGAGACTCCATCACAATTTGAAGCTCTCTTAAACCTACAATCACTTGTTTCCCACAAAGTTCAACAGGATTCTAAAGGAGATTTTCTAACATTTGTTAGACAAATGGCTCCAATGCTTGTTTCTGATTGGAAGATGGGTAAACATATAGAGGTTTTATCAGAGAAACTACGTCAATTAGAGTCTGGTGAGATAAAAAGACTTATGGTCTTTCTACCACCACGTTCATCAAAGTCTGTTATTTGTTCTAAATTGTTTCCTGCATGGTATATTGGAAGGAATCCAGAACATGAGATACTTACTGTTTCCCATAGTGACCAGTTGTCAAGCGATTTTGGTCGTTCTGTCAGAGATTTGGTTAATGCTGAAGAGTTTCAGAATGTTTTCAAAGGAGTGTCCTTACGTTCAGATGTACGAGCAGCAGGAAAATGGAAAACAAACAAAGGTGGACAATACTATGCTGCTGGAGTACGATCCCAGATTGCAGGAAGAGGTGCACACATTGCGATCCTTGATGATGTTATGTCAGAAGAGGACTCATACTCTGAAGCAGGCAGAAGATACGTTAAGGAATGGTATCCAGCAGGATTAAGAACACGTATAATGCCTAATGGTTCTATACTTATTATTAATACTCGTTATCATTATGATGATCTCTGTGGATGGTTACTAAAACAAGAAGAGAATATGGGAGATTATGATGTTATTCCTTGGGAAGTTGTACGTATTCCTGCATGGCTTGATGAAGATGCAGCAGAATTATTGAATTTACCTGTAGGTTCTAGTTATTTTCCTGAATGGAAGCCAGATGAAGTACTACGTGTAGATGAACATGAAATAAAAGCGTCAAATGGTGCACGATACTGGAATGCATTATATATGCAAGATCCTACACCAGATGAAGGTGGGTTAATAAAAAAGAAATGGTTAAAATGGTGGGAATATGGTGAGCCACCACCATGTGATTTTATACTACAAACGTATGATACAGCGTTTTCTACCAAAACAACAGCAGATTATAGTGTTATTCAGACATGGGGTATATTCTCTATGTATGATGAAACTGAAGATGGTATAGAATCTTTTCAAGGTAATCTTATTTTATTAGGAAACATTAAAGGTAGATTTGAATATCCAGAATTAAGACGTATGTCACAACTATTATATCAAGAACATAGACCTGATGTTTGTATGATAGAAAAGAAAGCATCAGGACAATCATTAATACAAGATATGCGTAGAGCTGGTATACCTGTGTTAGAATATTTACCTGATAGAGATAAAGTATCCAGAGTATATGCAGCTACTCCTATGATGGAAGCAGGTAAAGTATGGTTTCCTAAAAATAAAAAGTGGTCAGAAGACTTATTAGAAGAAATGTTACGCTTTCCAAATGCTGCACATGATGACCAAGTTGACGCAATGACTATGGCTATACACTATGTAAAAGAGTCTTGGCATCTATCACATCCTGAAGATCCAGAGTGGGAAGATGAACCAANAGAAAAAAAACTTGCATACTGGAGAGTTTAGTGTTATAATAGTTGTATGGAAAAAAAGTGTGCTTTTGTACCTAAACAAAAACATACTATAACTATCACTAATAAATACGATCCTAACGTAGATTATTATAGAGAAAGAGAGAGACAGTATGGGAACAAAAATAAACATACAACCCACAAAAACAAAACTAAAGTATGATACCAAAGCAGGTGATAAAATGAATATTGATCTGCAGGGTTACATTAAAAATAAAAATCTATTTACAAAAAATCCATTAAAAGGTTCAAAAATAAAAGGCAGAGTAGAATATAAAAAAGGTCGTCACTCTGTAACAGGTACTGCATCTCATAGACCAGGTGGAGAAAGTACTGTAGGAGCCAAGTATACATTAAAGTTTAAAAAAGGTGGAAAGATAAAATAATGGCAACAGAAAAAAATCCTTTTGAAAAAATTAGAGAAGAAGTTACAAACGTAATACAAATGCCTACACCTGAAGATATGATGGAAGGTGCACCAACATTTGAAATGGAAGATGATGGTGGTATTACTGTAGACTTTTCACAAACAAGCATAGAAATGGAAGCTGAACAATCTATACAAGAATGGTATGGAGATCTTACAGATACAGTAGAAGAAGAAGATCAACAAACTATTGCAGCAGATGTTATAGATAATTATACTGCAGACAAAGAGTCTCGTTCTGAATGGGAAGCAATGTTTGAAAAAGGTTTTGATCTTCTAGGTTTAAAGATAGAAGAAACTGCAGAACCATTTGAAGGTGCATGTACTGCTGTTCATCCTATGTTAATAGAATCTGCTGTTAAGTTTCAATCAAAAGCTATACAAGAATTATTTCCACCAGCAGGTCCAGTTAAAACACAGATATTAGGTAAGTCTACTCCTGAAAGAGAAGATCAAGCTAATCGTGTACAAGAGTTTATGAACTATCAAACAACAGAGCAAATGCCTGAATACTTTGATGAGTTTGAAAGAATGCTGTTCCACCTCCCTTTGATTGGATCAGCATTTAAAAAAGTTTATTATGATGCTAATTTAAAAAGACCAGTATCTGAATTTGTTCCTATTGATCAATTCTATGTTTCTTATTATGCATCTAATTTACGTAAAGCAGATAGATATACACATGTTATATATAGAAGTCCTGTTGAGTTAGCAAAAGATATACGATCAGGAATCTATAGAGATGTAGAATTACCAGAAGCAACAAATCCACAACCTACATCTTTTTCAGAAAAGATGGATACAATTATTGGTTTGTCTCCTACAGCAACAAATGATCCACAATATACATTACTAGAACAACATTGTTATTTAGAAATAGAAGAAGATTATGCTCTTCCTTATATTGTAACAGTAGAAGAAAAATCACAACAAATTTTAAGCATTCGTAGAAACTATAAGAAGGATGATAAGAATCAAGANAAAGTGTCTCACTTTGTTCATTACAGATTCGTACCAGGCTTTAGTTTCTATGGATTTGGTCTCATGCACTTTTTAGGAAACTTAACTATGACTGCTACTGCAGCCATGAGAAGTTTAGTGGATGCAGGTCAATTCGCAAACTTACCAGGAGGATTCAAAGCAAAGGGTGTAAGAATTGTTGGTGACAACGATCCTATATCACCAGGTGAGTTTAAAGAAGTTGAAGCCACAGGGCAAGATCTTAACAAGGCTATTGTCTCTCTCCCCTATAAAGAGCCTTCCTCTACCCTATATAATATGCTTCAATTCATAACTCAAACAGGTCAAAAGTTTGCTGACTCTACAGAACAAATTGTTTCTGATGCAGCATCTTATGGACCTGTGGGTACAACAATGGCATTACTAGAAGCATCAAGTAAGTTCTTCTCTGCTATTCATAAGAGATTACACAAATCTCAAAGAGATGAATTTAAAATACTTGCACAGATAAATTATGATTATCTACCTTCAGAGTATCCATATGAAGTACCATTTGCTGAGAAAAGTGTATTAAAACAAGACTTTGATGGTAGAGTAGATGTGATACCAGTATCAGATCCTAATATTCCATCAAATGCACATAGGATGATGATTGCACAAATGGCATTACAAATGGCACAGCAATCACCTCCTGGTATGTTTAATCTTGAAGCATTAAATAGAACAATATTAAATTCTGCTAATATGCCTAATATGGAAGAAATACTTCCACCAAAGAAAGAGCCACAAAAATTAGATCCTGTATCTGATATAATGGCTGCAACTAAAGGTATACCTATTGCAGCGTTTCCAGGACAGAACCATGATTCACATATACAAGTGAAGATGATGTATCTACAAGATCCACAGAATGGTGCTAATCCTATAATGGCGAGATTAAAACCAATACTAGAAGCAAACATACAAGAACATTCTGTATTAAAATATCAAGAACAAATGAATGGTATGGCAAGAGCTACAATGGAACAACTACCACCAGATCAACAACAGAATCCTCAAGTTGCTGAAATGGCTATGGCTACTGCAGCTCAACAAGTATTAAATGCTAATCAAATGGGACAAGCTCAATCACCTGAACAACAAATGGTTGCATTAGAGCAAGCAAAAGTAGAATTAGAAAAACAAAAATTACAAGCAACTATGGCTAAACATTCTGCAGACTCTGCATTAGATGCACAAAGATTAGAATTAGAAGAAGCAGAGTTAATGGTACAAGCTGGTAAGACTGGTCAAGATGCTATGCTGAAGAAAGAAAAAGCAGATCTTGATAGAGCTTCAAAAGAAACTATGAAAGCTTTAGACTTATTAACAAAGACAACTTTAGCAGAAGAAAAGAATGCTATAGATATGGAAAAGATTCGTATAGATGCTTTAGAAAAAGTAGCTAGTATGGAGGATCTGGATGACAGAGAAAGAAGTTTTAAACTTATTGATGTTATTACAGATTTATTAAAAGAAGAAATGAAAGGAGCAAATAATGCCAATAGGGAATAAAGCATATCCTGTTAAAAAAGGTGTGACTAATGGATACCCAACTCATGTTCCAAATGGAGATGGTGGTATGTATGGTGACTTTACTAAAATGTCACAAAGTGACTATGGTAGTAGACCTAAAAAAGGTGTGTTAAATCAACGTGAAGATTCTTCTTGGAAGTATCCTTCACCAACTAGAGGAAAAAGATAATGTGGAAATCACCAATTATTAAAGAAGTATCTGTTGGATTAGAAATTAACTGCTACGCTTGTGCAGAAATCTAATACATGGATATTTGGGATGAGGTCGTTAGTGAATATAATGACGAACTCAATAAATTAAAAAATTCTGTTAGTAGTGGACAAGCAGATAATTTTGCTCACTACAGACAGATAGTTGGTAATATTTATGGAATCGAATGGTCCAGAAATAAACTAACAGATATTGTTAAAAAAAGATTATACGAAGAAGAGGATGACTAATGCAACAGGTACATTTAGGTAATTCAATTAAGAATGACATGTGGATTACAGATGAAGAAGAAGAATCTACTCCAGATGTCTTACCTGAACTTCCAGGTTTTCATGTACTCGTAAGACCTGTATCAATAAAAGAAAAAACTAAAGGTGGTATATTACTACCTAATTCAACCAAAGACGATATGTCTTATTTAACAACTATAGGTAAGGTTTTAAAAATAGGTGAACTTGCTTATGCTGATAAAGAAAAATTTCCTAAAGGACCTTGGTGTCAATTAGGAGATTATGTTTGTTATGCTAAACATGCTGGTCAAAAGATACAATATAAAAATGTTAAGATGATTTTATTGTATGATGATCAAGTAATAATGAAAGTACAAGATCCTAAATTTTTAGATCCTACTTTTAATTTAACTAAATATAGTACATAAAATTTGCTTAATATAAAAATTTAGTGTATAATATAATAATAGAAGTACGTAAGTCGTATGTCTCGTAAACAACGAAAGGTAAACAAATGGATAATGAAGAATGGAGTGAAGTAGATACTACAGCTCCTAAAGAAGAAAAAGTAGAATATGAAGTAGAAGGTGAAGAGAATGAAGAAGATAAAGTTCCTTCGCCTGTTACAGCAAAAGAAGAAACTCCAACAGAAGAAGCTCCTAAAAAAGAAGAACCTAAAGAGCTTGAAGGTATAGAAACAAAAGGAGCTCAAAAAAGAATACGTCAATTAGTTAAGCAACGTAAAGAAAGAGATGAACAACTTGCTCAACTAATGAAACAAAATGAAGAGTTAAATCAAAAGTTAAATAGTTCACAGCATCAATTTAATACTGTTTCTAAATTAAATTTAGATGCAAGTGAAAAACAAATAACAGATAAATTAGAATTAGCTCGTAATGCTTATAAGTCAGCACATGAAGAAGGCGATTCTGCAAAGATATTACAAGCTCAAGAATTTTTAAACGAAGCACAAAATGATTTAAAATCATTGAATGTAACGAAACAACAATTTGATCAACAACCTGTACAACAACAACCACAACAACCTGTACAGCAACAGTATCAACCACAGCCTACTCCAGATCCAAGAGCAGCAGAATGGGCACAAAGAAATGAATGGTTTGGTTCAGATCAAGTTATGACTGCAGCATCTTTAGCAATAGATGGTCAGTTAAAAGAAGAAGGTTTTAATCCTACAGATCCAGAGTATTATACTGAAATAGATCGTAGGATGCAAGAAACATTTCCTCATAAGTTTGCAGCGAATGCTGCTCCAGTTGAGGAAGTTCGTAAGCAGGAAGAAGCGTCAAAACCTGCTCAAGTGGTGGCTGGAGCATCTCGCAGCTCTCCAGGTTCTAGTAAGAAAGTTAAGCTATCAAAAGAAGATATTAGATTAGCTAACAAATGGAATATACCACTTGAACAGTATGCTCTTGAAAAACAAAAAGCTGATAAAGCTGAAGGAGAGTATACAACAATAAATATGCAGCGTGGAGGAAAATAGATGACACGAATTAATAGTACACGTAGTTCTGATTTAAGAGAACAAGAAACTAGAAAACAAGAAGCTAGAGAAGAAGTTGAATATACATTTGAAGAACAAGATGTAGTTCATATTCCCCAAGCAGTTAAAGATCGTTTTACCAGCGAAGGTATGACATTAGGATGGTTAAGAATGACACTTAAAGGTCAAGATGATGTCAAACATATAGGTAAGAAACTGCAAGAAGGCTGGCAATTTGTTGACTTGGCTGAAGTTCCTGAAATGAGTGCAACATCTTTCGTGAGAGATGAAGGTAGATACGCAGGGGTAGTCTGTCGTGCTGACGTAGGATTAGCAAAAATCCCAACTGCTAAATACGAAGCTAGAAGTAAGTTTTACAGAGATAAAAGTAAAGCCATGAATGATGCGATTAATTCGCAACTCATGGGTAATAATAACTCTCGTATGCCTATTTCTAATAACAGTAAATCTAAAGTAGTAACAGGAAGACAACCTAACTTTCAGGATTAATCCTTTTATTACTTATAATAAAGGAGAAAGAAAATGGCATCAGTAGACGCTTCTCGTGGTCTTGTACTAGCGAGAAAAAATGGTTCAGGTTCTAACTCTACTGGTATTGACACTATTGATTTGAATGTTTCCCCAAAGGTTGCATCAGCATTATTGCCTACAACAATGTTTACAGGAGATCCTATAGTCATTGATTCATTAGGTACAATAATTCCAAGTCCTGCTAACGTAACAGTTAAAACAGCAGGAGTATTCCAAGGAATTAGTTATGTAGACGCTTCAGGAAATCAAGAATTTAGTAGATACTGGACAGGAGGAACCACAGCCACAGATGTTAAAATCCATGTAGCAAGAGATCCAGATCAAACATACTTTATACAAGCAGATGCAACAGTAACTGCTTCAGCAGGTATGGGAGTTGGTGTATATAATGCACCTTGGATTTTAGCAACAGGTTCAACTAAAACAGGTAATAGTGCCTATGTTTTAGATGCATCTGGTCCAACACAAGCAACAAGTCATATGAGAGTAATACGTAGAGCACCTTGGGATACAGGTATTGGAGCATCAGCAGGTGTGACAGACGCATATCCTTGGTATGAAGTACGTATCAATTCACATATGGACAATTATATAACAACTACTGTTTCAACAGCTTAATTAGGAAAGGAATAATTAAATGGCTATAAATAGAGCAAGTATTGCCAAAGAGCTACTTCCTGGACTGAATGCAGTTTTTGGAATAGAATATGGCAGTGTAGAAGACGAACACAAACCATTATACGAAATAGAATCATCAGACAGAGCTTTTGAAGAAGAAGTACTCTTCACAGGCTTTGGTGCTGCACCTACTAAAGGTGAAGGTGCTGCTGTTGTTTATGATGATGCATCAGAAAGTTATACTTCAAGGTATACAAACGAAACTGTTGCATTAGCATTCGCAGTAACTGAAGAAGCTATGGAAGATAATCTATATGATACTTTTGCAAAATTAAGAGCAAAAGGATTAGCAAGAGCTATGGCAAGTACAAAACAGCAAAAAGCTGCTGACTTGTACAACAATGGCTTTACAACAAATCAAGGTGATGGTGTACCTATGTTTAGTGCAGCACACCCAGTAACAGGTACTGGTACAGTAACAAACATTACTACAGCAGCAGCTATAGCTGAAGGTACTATAGAAGCAGCGATCATTCAGATACAAAAAACTACTGATGATCGTGGTATTCTTGTAGGTGCTTCAGGTGTTTCATTACACGTACCAACAGACCTATTGTTTACAGCAGATCAATTATTAAATACTCCAGGTACAACTGGTGGAGCTAATAATGACATCAATGCTATTAGACATCTAGGTGTATTGCCTGATGGATTCTATGTGAACAGAAGATTTACAGATGTAAATGCTTGGTTCATTAAAACAGACGTACCTAATGGTACTAAAATGTTTAACAGAACTCCATTACAAACTAAAATGGAACCAGATTTCGATACTGGCAACTTACGTTTCAAAGCACGTGAAAGATATTCTTTTGGTGTTTCTGACTGGCGTGGTTGGTTTGGAAATCAAGGAGCCTAATTATAAATATTGGAGGAGAGTAGAGATATTCTCCTCCTCTATACTATAAGGAAAGATATATGTCTACAAATATAACTACAGCTTTTAAATCAGGTGATGGTGTTATTGTTTCTCCACAAGTTGTGAGTACTACAGATAATGCAGGAAACTCTATTGCTGTAACTTTACCTCATGTAACACGTGTTCTTGCTGTACATGCTTTTTCTACTGTCGCTGGTACATTTGATATAGGTGATAAAAATGGAAGTAAAATTAAATTCCAAGTTGCTGCAAGTGGCACAGCAGATATTTATATGGGTGAAGTAGGAGTAAAGTGTGAAGGCACAGTAAGTGTAAGCACACCTGATGCAGGTGGTGTAACTCTAGTATTAGGATAATTATATGCCTAACTATTCATATTTAAAAACTGACATCATTAATACAATAGAAAATGATTCGTCAGAATTTGAAACTCAAATACCTTATTTTGTTGAAAAAGCAGAAGGTCGTCTAATAAAAGAATTAGATGATGTAGCTCTTGATACTTATGCATCAGTTGCTATATCAGCATCTAATCCTGTTGTTAGTTTACCTGATGGAGCTTTAGTAGTGCGTAATGTAAATTATACAGCTAGTGCAACAAATATTAAAACAAATTTATTACAACGATCTTATGAGTATGCAATAGATTATTGGGGATTTGTAAGTGCATCTACAGGTACTCCAAGATACTATGCAAGAAAAACTAATTCACAAATTTATATTGTACCTACTCCAGCATCTACAGTTGCAGGTGAAATACAATATACAAAACGACCACTAGGTTTAGCAAGTGCTACAGGTACAAGTGCAACAACATCTAACTACTTTAGTGAAAGTTGTTACAATGCTTTATTTGCAGCATGTATGATAGAAGCAAATTATTTTATAAAAGATTTTCAAGTCCTTCAAGCATGGGAAGGTAAGTACAAAAATTCAATAGATGCTCTTCGTAATCAAGCAAGACGTACTAGACAAGATGATATGCAATCAGCTAATAGTCCTACAGGTGGACCTAATACAGTTATTCAAGGAGCTAATTAATGCCAATTAGCAGAACTAATATTAAACAACAAGTAACTAAACCAAATAAAAAGAAAAAGAAAATTAAAAGGAGAAAGTAATGCCTACTTATAATAACGACAAAATAATAGGTGCACAAGGTAGAGTAGCTATTAATAAAAAATTAAGTGACATCAATGGTGTTCCTACAGGACAAGGATATGGAGCAGCACGTAAAGGACCACAAGTAAAAGGACCTATTGAAGCTGTATCTGATGCTGACTATCCTCAAGGAGAATCATTTGAAATGAGTACAAAACCAGTTTCAAATCTTGGAGTAAAATAATGGCTGCTGGTAAATTAGTCAAAAAAATAGTTGAAAGAGTTGTAAAAACACCTACAAGTAAACTAAAAACAAAAAAAGCAGAAATGGGTCCAAGAGATATTGCAAAAACAGGTAAAGGATCTGGTCAAAAAAGATTTACAGGTGCTAGTAGAGATGAACAAGATATAGCACAAAAAAAAGGTAGTGCTGCACGTATGATGAAAAGTAATGCACCAAAAAATAAAGCTGTAATATCAAGAGTTAAAAATCTTCTTAAAAAATTTAGAGCTAATAATGGTTTATCAGAAGCAGATAGATTAAGTTTAAAAGGTAATGTTAGAGATAATAGAGAACTCATTCAAGATTCTTTTGATGCTAATGATATAGATATTATTAATAGAGTTATGGCACGTAAACATGGTGGACCTATAGTTAAAAAACCTATGGGTGGTAAAGTTTATAAAAATACTGTAGCACGTAAACATGGTGGAGCTATAGGAGTTGGAGCAGCTCTTCGTGGTTATGGTAAAGGTTATAAGAAAGGTTAATATTATGCCAATAGGAAAAATAATAAAAGAAGGTGCAAAACTTGTTAAACGTGGTCGTAAATCTAAACGAGGTAGACCTAAAAAGAAAGTTGAAGTAAAAAAGAAACAGGTTGTAAAAAGAACAGATCCTTATAAAATTACACGCCTTAAAGATGAAAGTGATGCTGCTTTTAAAAAGAGAAAAGCTGCTATTAAAAAAGAAGTAAGAGAGTCTGCAAGAGAAACATCTAAAGATCAAACACCACCTAAAACAAGTGGAGGTGCAAGAGATGAATTAGGTCGTTTATTATCTAAACATATTCCACCTTCAAGAAAAGAAATGTCTAAAGCACAGTTTCGTAGACTTGTAAAACAAGGTCTTATTGGTGTTACAGAAGAAGGTAAAGTAAAAAATATAGGAAAATTTGCAGATATACCTGAAAATGTTATGAAAGAATTACGTGGTTATGCTAGAAAAATAACTAAAGAAGAATTAGAAGAATTAGCAAGAAGTGGTATAACTATTAAAAAAACTGGTGGAATGGTTAAAAGAAAATTTGGAGGTCAAATAGGTATACCTAGAGGAGTTGGAGCTGCACTACGTGGCTATGGTAAAGGCTATAAGTAGTGCCTTTTAAATCTACAAAACAAAAAACTTATCTGGCTATTAATGAACCAGAAGTTTATAAAAAATTTAAAAAGGAAGAGCAAAATATGTATGGTAAAAAAATGGTAAAAAGACCTATGGGTGGTAAAGTATATAAAAATATTGTAAAAAGACCTATGGGTGGTAAAGTCTACAAAGTAGACAATTCAGGGCAACAAATGGTTGCTAAACAATATGGAGGAAAAATACATGGATAAGATTATGTCAAGACTAAAAGAACCATCATCATATTCTGCTATTGCAGCAGTATGTGCTATGGGTGGTATCGTTGTTCCTAATCCTATGTGGCAAACAATCTGTTTAATTGGTTGTGGTGTTGCAGGTGTTGCAGGATTTTGGATGAGTGAAAAAAAGAAATAGGAGTTAATTAATGTTAGCTGGTCTACCTGTTGAAATGCTTACAATGCTAGGTTCTAGTTTACTAGGTGGTATGATGACCATTTGGGGACAGAAAGCAAAAGAAAGAGCTAATCAACANAAAATGCTTCTTGCTAGAGGTAAGTTTCAAATGGATGAAATTAACAAAGCAAGAGAATTTGACAACAAAGGATTTCAATGGACACGTAGAATTATTGCATTAACAGCAGTATTCTTTATCATTGCATTTCCTAAATTAGTTCCAGTATTTACTGATGTAAATGTTGTTCTTACATGGACAGAGTTTGAACCTGGTTTTTGGTTCTTAATAGATAAAAAAGAAGTAGTCATGGATAAAGTATTTAATGGTGTTATTATTACACCACTTGATACACATTTAATGTCAGCAATTATTGGATTATATTTTGGTGGGAGTTTAGTTAAGAAGTAATGGCTACACGCAAAAAAAGTAATATGAAAGGCTTGACCATAAAAGGTGGTTATAAAAGACCAACTAAAAAAGGTGCAGGCATGACAAAGAAAGGAGTTGCTAAATATAGAAGGCAAAATCCTGGAAGTAAATTACAAACTGCAGTAACAGAAAAAAGTCCTACAGGTAAACGTGCATCAAGAAGAAAAAGTTATTGTGCACGTTCTGCAGGACAAATGAAAAAGTTTCCTAAAGCTGCAAAGAATCCTAATTCAAGATTAAGACAAGCAAGAAAAAGATGGAGATGCTAAATGTTAAAGAAACCTAATAATCCTGGTTTAAAAAAATTACCACGTAAAGTTAGAAATAAAATGGGGTTTGCAAAAAAAGGTGGTAATGTACAAAGTAAGTTAAAAGAAATAACTACTGCTTTAAATAAAGCATCAAANNTNCANGCAGCTCANNCTAAANNTTTANCTAANNTANNNAAAAAAATNAAATAATGGCAAAACTTTGTCCTAAAGGAAAAGCTGCAGCTAAAAGAAAGTTTGATGTATATCCATCAGCATATGCAAATATGTATGCATCAGCAGTATGTAGTGGCAAAGTAAAACCAGGTGGTAAAAAGAAAGTTAAAAAAGCTAAAGGTGGTGGATTACGTGAATGGGTAAAAGAAAAATGGGTAGATATAGGAGCACCAAAAAAAGATGGTAAATATCAACCTTGTGGTAGAAAATCTGCTAAAGGTTCTAAACGTAAATATCCTAAATGTGTTCCATTAGCAAAAGCAAAAAGAATGACAGCATCACAAAAAACATCTGCAGTAAAAAGAAAAAGATCAAAAGCACAAGGTGTAGGAGGTAAACCCACAAATGTAAAAACATTTGCTGCTAAACATGGTGGTACTCTTTTAGTTGCATCTTGTTATGATTAAAGGTTTTAAATAATGGCAACATCAGGTACATATAATTTTAATTTAGATATAGACGAAGTAATTCAAGAAGCTACTGAAATGATTGGTGGCGAAGAAACATTAGGTCATACACCTGCTTCTGCTAGACGATCAATTAACTTAATGTTGACTGATTGGCAAAACAGAGGTATTTGTTTATGGTCTATTAATACAACTGTAGTAACTGTAACTGATACAGTAGCTTCAGTATCTTTATCAGATTCTACAATAGATGCATTAGCTATTACATATTCAACAAGTGTATCAGGAACTGATATAGCATTAGAAAGAATATCACGAGAAGAATATCATAATGTTCCTAATAAAAATCAATCAGGTAGACCAACTCAATATGCTATTCAACGTGATCGTGATAATCCTACTATAATGTTATATCCAACTCCAGATAATTCTACTGGTGTTTTAAATATAGAAAAGTTTAATCAATTAGAAGATGTAAATAAATCTGCTGGACAAAATGCAGATATGCCTAAAAGATTTTTACCAGCATTAACATGTGGTTTATCATATCAATTAGCAATGAAAAGACCTGGTATACCAATGGATAGAATACAAATGTTAAAAGCAAACTATGAAGAAAAATTAAATTTTGCTATGGAAGAAGATAGAGAAAGAGCAAGTTTATTTATTAAACCTAAAATAGGATATATTTAATGGCATCTAATCGTAATGCAATGGCTATGTGTGATCAATGTAGTTTTGTTTATCCACATAGAATTATGCAATTAAGTAGTTATAATACATTAGTTTGTCCAACATGTTTTGATGGTGCATATGATTTAAAAAACCATCCACAAAATAGAATAGCAGATGTAAGAGATAACCCAGTAATACAAAACCCAAGACCTGATACAGGTGGTAGAAATTTAGAATGGCAACAAGCTAATTTTGATTGGGATGATTCTACAGTACGATATTGGAGTAACGCATGAGTACATTAACAAGTAAACAAATATCAAAAACATATAAACAATTATTAAAATTAGATGTAAGTGCTAATACTGGTGTTACAGGTGATTTACAAAATATACAATCAGGTGATGGTACTAATTCAGCATTACAAATATCTACATCAATTATAAATGTTGCAGGTAAATTTGGAGTAACAGAAGATGCTTCAGTATCTGGTGATTTATTTGTAGGTGGTGCTGTATGTGCATCATCAGCTTTCTTTTCAACTTTTAATGTTACTAATGTTACAGCAACTGGAGTTGTTGCAGATAAGGTTTGTGCATCAGCTTTCTATGGTGATGGTTCTAATTTAACTAATGTTCCTACATCAGGAGATGTATCTGTATCTACATTAAGAGTTACAAATGATGCAACTATTGGTGGAGCTTTATCTGTAGGAGGAGCAGTAAATTTAGCATCTACTTTAACAGTATCAGGAAAAGCTGAATTTGATGATGATGTNTGTGTTTCTGGAAATACAGTATTAGTAGGAAANTTGGCAGTAGGAGGTACAGCTACAGTTGCAAGTAATGCTTCANTAGGAGGTACATTATCTGTAGGAGGTGCTGTACATCTTGCATCTACTTTAACAGTAGCAGGTAATACAACTTTAACAGGTACATTAGGAGTTGGTGGAGCTGTTAATTTAGCATCCACTCTTACAGTTGCTGGTAATACTACATTAACAGGTACACTTGGTGTAGGTGGAGCTGCTAACTTTGCAAGTACTGCAACAGTAGAAGGTGCGACACATTTACAAAGTACAGTATCAGTTAATGGTGCTGCAACATTTAATAGTACAGTTACAATAGCTGGAGAAACACATATAAAAGATGATGTGTCAGTATCTGGTAATATAAACATTGCAGGTACTGTAACAATCGCTGGAACTAATGTACAAGCAGCAAATGCAAAAGTATGTGCATCTGCTTTCTATGGAGATGGTACTAATATTACAGGTATTCCAATTACAGGAAATATATCTGTATCTAATGCTGTAGTAGGAGGAACATTAAGTGTATCAGGAGCTTCTCATTTAAAAGGTACAGTATCTGTAGGAGGTGCAGCAAACTTTGCATCAACTGTAACAATCGTAGGTAATGCAACATTTGATGGAGATGTATCTGTATCAGGTGATATGAATATAGGAGGTCATACTACTATTGCAGGTGCAGTAAGTATGGGTAGTACATTAGATGTAGCAGGTAATACATCTATAGGTGGTACATTTATGGCAACAGGTGCTGCAACATTTGATGATGATGTTTCTGTATCAGGAGGTTTAGTAGTTGGTGGAACAGTTACTATAAGTGGTGCTAATGTACAAGCTGCAAATGCTAAAGTTTGTGCAAGTGCTTTTTATGGTGATGGTGCTAATCTTACAAATGTACCTGTAGCTATATCAGGAGATATATCAGTTGATAATGCTACAGTAGGTAGTAATCTTTATGTAGGTGGTACAGTTACAGTTATAGGTAATGCTACATTTGATGGAGATGTGTCTGTCTCAGGAGATATAAATGTTGGAGGACATGTAACTATAGCAGGAGCAGTTTC
>FUFK010039719.1_pt1 | contig 15754 bp, 17 predicted proteins | sample 1021851 | NCBI WGS metagenome assembly FUFK01 (sample SAMEA51879418, study PRJEB19060) | metagenome | reverse complement strand
ANGATGGAGATGCATTATTTCCAGCTATTGCAATACATCCAAAAGCCGCATTAATAGCAACTCTTTATTCAGCAGTACCTGCTTTTATAGTTAGTTATTTATATTTGTTTATATTTGAGGCTAATATTTTTTGGTTTTAAAAATAATGAATAAATAATTTTTTGTTTATTCAAAATGTTGTTAAGATTTCTATATGAGTAATGACAAATATATCTCAGATTATATACCAGCACCAATTGCCAAAAATGAAAATCAAAGATTGGAAGCTGTAAAAAGAACAGGTGCTATGTATTTGGATCAAGATGAACTTTATGATGTATATTGTTATTTAGCAAAAGAGATTACAGGATGTCCAGTAAGTTGGACTGGCCTAATTGATAGTGAAAATCAATATTGTTTAGCAAGTGATGGATTTCCCGAAGAAACATCGAAAAAAATACCAAGAAAACAAACTTTTTGCCAATACGCTCTTGATAAAACAGAGCCTTTAATAATACAAAATATGAAAACTGATTTAACCTTTAAAAACCATCCATTAGTTAAAGAAGGAATTGTTAAATTTTATGCTGCCTTTCCAATAGTAACATCCGATGGTTATACTTTAGGAACGTTATGTGTAAGTGGCGATAAAGAGGTCGAACTAACTGAAAACCAAATCAAATCACTTAAAAGTTTATCTAGAAAAATGGCTTATCAATTAGAAATACAAGAAAACTTTAGAAATAAAAGTGCTGAAAATTTGATACAAATTATCAACAAAATTTCGCAATATGTAGAAAATTTAGATATTAATAATTTAAAAACAATTTTGAAATTTTTTTCAGATCAGACCATCGATGATCTCGAAAAAAAATATTTATTAAACATTAAAGTAATTAAAAAATCAGCTGAAAAATTTGAAATTTCAGATTTTGGAAATAAATTAAAAAGTGAGCTTTCGCTGGAAAAAGGTATATTAAAGAGAGTAAAAAATTTATCAAATAATGAAAATGATTTAGATAATTTATTTAGTGAAATTAGGGATAATTAGTGTTTGGAAAAATATTAAATTTTAGATTTCCATCAGTTAGTGAGGCAAAGTTGGCAGCCTCATTTTGCTCTGAAAAGTTTGGTTCAAAAATATCAGATTATAATATAATTGGCCTTAACATATTTATTAGTCAGTTAGGAGATCTTAATGTCTCAATTAAATTTGAAAATTCAAATGCACTTAATAAATTTGAGACTAACTATGAAGATATAATTTCAGACTTAAAAAAAAGTTTAGCTTTTAAAGAAAATAATTTTGTCGGTGTCTGCGCATATACATATGAAAAAGAAGCAACTCTCACAGAGAACTAGTAATGATTGAAGCTAAAGAAGATTTTAATAACACATGGCCTTTTAAAGCTAATTTTTTCTCAGGTAATGGTTTTAAACAACATTATGTTGATGAAGGTAAGGAAAATAAAAAAGTAATTTTATGCCTTCATGGTGAACCTACATGGGGATATATATATAGACATTTTATTAGAGAATTATCTAAGGATTTTAGAGTAGTTGTTCCAGATTTAATGGGTTTTGGAAAATCTGAAACACCAAAAAATAAAGAATATTCTTTAAAGACACATGTTGAAAATTTAGAAAATTTAGTAAACTACTTAAAATTAGAAAATATATATTTTGTTGGACAAGATTGGGGAGGCCCAATTTTAGGAGCATATACTTTACGTAATTTAAAAAACACTAAAGGTATGTTTTTGATTAACACAATTCTTGGATATAGCAGAACTGAAAAACCTAAAGAATTAACCCCATGGTTTAAATGGATTAAAAAAAATGAAGAAAATGGCACACTTGAGGTGTTATTAGGAGAATTGAACACAACTATTTTATCAATAATGAAAATATTAAATTTTACAAATAGTTCTATAATCGATGATAATTGGATAAATGCATATGCTTCTCCTTTTCCAAATAGGGATAGTTGTTTAGGAGCAATCAATTTTCCACTTGATGTTCTACATGGAAGAATGGTTCCATTTATAATTAGCTGCTTAAAAAATGGAGATATGAAATCTTTTTTAGAAATTCCAGCTGAACTGGTCTATGGAATGAAAGATAGAGCAATTGACCCTGATTATGCCATAAATGATTTTAAAGCATTATATCCTAATTCTAAAATAACCAAATTAAAGAATGCAGGGCATTTTTCCCAAGAAGATGAACCTTATAAAATTATTGAATTAATAAAAGAATTTGTAAGCAATTATTAATGAACTCAAACTTTGTTTTCAAAATTTTAGAGTACAAAGAATGGTTTAATAAAGAAGAAGAATATAAAGGGTCTTTAATTGATTTAAAAGATGGTTTTATTCATTTGTCTACGAACAACCAGATATATGAAACATGTAAGAAACATTTTTTTGGTAAAGAAAATTTAATTGTAATTTATTTTAAAATTAAAGATTTAGAAAATAATTTAAAGTGGGAAAAATCTAGAAACGATGATTTATTTCCTCATTATTATGGAAAAATAAAAAAAAAATTAATGATTGGATATTTTAAGATTCGAAGAATTGGTGATGGCAGTCATGAATTTCCTGAAGACTTTATCACTGGAAAACTTTTTAATAAATAACTGTCTTGCATTTTTACCAAATCGATCTCTTTTATTTTGATTATTAATAGCTTCAAAAAGTACATTTTCTAATTCTTTTTCATTAAGTGTATCAACATTCCAACCTGTTTCATTATTTACTACAGCATCTAAAACGCCACCATCTACTCCAGAGATAGAAGGTACTGAAAACTTTGCAGCTTCAATATAAGATATTCCAAATCCTTCAACAGAATTTTTAACTTTGTAAGACGGCATAATGAACAAATTTGAATTTAACAAAATCTGTTCTTTTGATACTTCATTAACAAAATTTTTAATTTTTATATACTTATTCAATTTGTAATAATCTATTTGTTTATTTATTTTTTCTTTTAAATAACCATCACCATATATTGACCATGTGAAATTATTTATAGATTTTTTTTCTAATAAGTTTTTTAAGGCTTTTATTACAGGTAAAAAGCCTTTTCTTTCTTCTAATCTTGAGATAGTTGTAAGTATAAGATCTTTTTTATTAGATGATTTGTTATGAATTTCAATTTTATTATTTTCTAGTTCATATGTTGGTGGAATGACATAGATTTTATTTTCAGGAAATTTGCAAATATTTAAAAAAATATTTTTTGTATAATTTGAAGAAGAAATAACAATGTTTACCTTTTTTAATAGTTTATTGATTTTATTTTTTTTTGACTTGGACAAATATTCTTGACCGTGTGCAAGCATCACAACTTTGTTATTTGTATTTGGTAATGCGTTAAGAGATTTCCAACTGTCACAAATAATGATGTCATTTTTTTTTAAAATTTTTTTTAATTTAATTTTTTTAATCAATGGTCTTAGAAATTTTGGAAAGTTAGAAAAATTAAATTTAATTTTATAGCTTCTTATGGGATGAGAATCTGGTATATGATGATCTGGTAAAACAAATGTTGGAAGTGTTTTTGAAAAATTCTTTGCTAATGCTGACATAACACTTTGCATTCCTCCAAAACGAGGAGGAAAAGTTTGTGTAACAATTATAACTCTCATTTTTTTGATTATATTCAAATATTTTGTGTAGTATATTACTATTAAATTTAAGAAGGTAAGAATATGTATAAATTAACTTATAGTCCAGCCTCTCCTTATGTAAGGAAAGTTAGATTAGCAGGCTATCTTTCTGGTTTAAATGATCAGATAGAATTATTAAATCCAGATCATGAAACTCATATTAAAATGAAATCAAATAATCCATTAGGAAAGATACCGGTTTTAATGACTCAAAACGGTCAGTATATTTTTGACAGTCGTGTAATTGTTGAATTATTAAATGATACTTCAGGTAAGTTATATCCTAATGATGATAATAAAAAAATAATTTTAACTAATGCTGCTCTTACTGAAGGTCTTGTTGATGCATCTCTTCTTTACGTTTATTCAATTAGATATGCAGGAGATCAGAAACCATCAGAAGTTTGGCAAAAGCTTCAATTATCTAAGATTGAAAATACTATAGATAATTTGGATAAAAATGTTTCGAATGATTTTAATCCTTCTAAACTTTATATATCTCATATTGGTTTAATTGTTGCGCTCGATTATTTAAATTTTAGAAAAATTTATGATTGGGAAATGAAAACAAAAAACTTACATGCATGGCATAAACAAGTTAGTGCTTCCATGCCTGGTTATAAAGAAACCTATCCGAAAGATCCTTCTTAATTTGGTAGAACAAGCACGGCCCTAAAATCATTAACATTGGTCAATGTTGGTCCAGTATAAATAAGATCATTGGTTTTTTCAAAAAAACTAAATGCGTCATTATTATTTATATATTTTTTTATGTCTAAATTAAGTTTTTTTGAATTTAAAAATGTTTCGTAAGAAAAAAAAGCACCTGCGTTGTCCTCACTTCCATCTATTCCATCAGTATCTACTGAAAGTCCAAGTATATTTTTATTTCCTTTTAAAGTGTTAACCATAGAAAGGGCAAATTCTGAATTTCTACCACCTCTACCCAATCCATTTACTTTTACTGTAGTTTCTCCTCCTGAGAGTAGTAATATAGGGTTTTCCAAGGATATATTTTTATAATGTTTTTCTTTTTTAATTTTAAGGGCAAGATTTGCCATCCGTTTACCTTCCTCTGCAGCATTTCCCTCTAGTTTATCTGAGAGAATAATAGGGGAAAAACCTATTTTTTTTGCTAAATTTGCAGCTGCCTTGAGTGCTTTCATTGGAGATGCTATTAAATGAAAATTTTCATTTATACCTTTTGGCAGAAGATTATTTTTTACAATAGACAAAATTTTATTTGAGATTTTAATTTTATAATTATCTAAAATTTCAAAAAACTTGTTTGTATCATTATTAGTGTATATTGTTGGCCCAGAACCAATAAAACTTGGATCGTCACCAGGAATGTCAGAAATTCCATAAGTAATACAATTAGAAGGTTTTATTAATTCTAATAATCTTCCTCCTTTCACTGCAGAAATAGACTGTCTAACAATATTCATTTGATCTATAGATGCTCCAGATTTTAAAAGTTCATTATTAATTTTTTGTTTTTCATTAAAACTTATCCCATCAAGAGGGGAACAAAATAGCGCAGATGCTCCACCAGAAATAAGGAAAATAACTAGATCATCTTTGGATGTATTTTTTGCAATTTGTATTATTTGTTTTGTAGCATTATAGCCATTTAAATCGGGGATTGGATGTGATGCTTCTAACACTTTGATTTTTTTGGTTTTAACAAAATGGTCATACCTAGTTACAACCAAACCTTCTAAATCAAATGAACATTGATCTTCAAAGGCTTTAGCCATACTTCCTGCTGCTTTTCCTGCTCCTAAAACATAAATTTTTCCTTTTGGTTTTTTAACTAATTTTGGAAAATTATTGAAAGGTTTAGCTGCGTTTATAGCTTCTTCCATAATAAGTAATAATTGTTGTTTATTATTTTTAATCATAAAAAAATTGTATTAACCTTGAACTAATTTATTATTTTAATTTAATCGTAGTAAGGGGAATTTATATGTCAATTATTGATGGTCAAAAGATTAATAATACTTTTTTTATTTCCATAAATAATCCTAAATCAAAAAACTCAATGGTTCCAGGGTTTCATCCACAGTTGCAGAGTAAAATTGATGAAGCCGAAAATTCAAAGGAAATAAATTCTATAATTATTTTTGGGGAAGGCGGTTTCTTTTGTGCAGGAGGAGACCTAAATAGTTTAAAAACTAGAAGAGATATGGCAGTACCAGAGAGATTAGAAACTCTTAATCAATTAAACGGAACAATAAAAAAAATTAAAGAGTGTTCCAAACCCACAATTGCAGCAGTTGAAGGTGGGGCAGCAGGCGCAGGGGTTTCTCTTGCAATGGCATGTGATTTTTTGATTATGTCAGAAAAGAGTTTTTTATCACTTGCTTATGTAAAAATTGGTCTTACTCCAGATGGTGGAGTTACAAAACTTTTAGCAGAAGTTTTACCAAAACAAATCTTATCAGAGATGGCATTAATTGGAGATAGAATTTTTGCAAAAAAGTTATTTGATCTTGGTTTTTTAAATATAATTTCAAATGCTGGGGAAGTGAAATCAGATGCTTTAAAGTTTTCAGAAAAATTTGATAACTTACCGCAAAATGCAATGTTTAGAATAAAAAAATTAATTCATCATTCTTATGATAATAATTTTGAAGATCAAATGAAATTAGAAGCGGATTTGATGGCTGAATCTCAAGGTGATAAAGAAAGTATGGAGGGCATAGATGCTTTTCTAGAAAAAAGAGAACCAAATTTTTCAAAATTTAGATCATAAATTTGGCATTTTATTTGCTCTAGATATGAATGAGATTAATAAAAAATCTATTTTTCATATTAGTATTACTATTTTCTGAAACTGCTTTTTCAAAGTTAAATTATTCTAACACTTGTCAAAACGAAATAAATATTATTGAAAAGCAAATTGATATTCCAAAAGGTTTATTGACTGCGATTGGAAAAACTGAATCTGGAAGATTTAAAGATAATAAGAATGTTGTAATTTGGCCTTGGACGATAAATACAGGTAAAAAAAGTTTATTTTTTGATAATAAATTACAAATGAAAAACTTTGTTTTAAATGAAATAAAAAAAGAAAACTATAATTTAGATGTTGGCTGTATGCAGATAAATCTAAAGTGGCATGGATCGAAATTTAAAAATATATTAGATGTATTGGATCCAATGGTAAATGTTTCTTATGCAACTTCATTTTTGTATGAATTACATTCTAATTTTGGTAATTGGGATGAAGCTATTAAAAGATATCATTCATCTAAGCCTAAAAAACATTTAAAATATCATCAAAAAGTTTTAGCACACTGGAATTCAAACATTATAAAATACAAAGAAGTTAAAGTTGCTAAGCTAGATAATTTAGAAAGTCACATCAAAAACTTTCAACCTAGATTATATGATAACATAAAAAAAATTATGTACTTTAGAAATATTTTTATGCAACAATCTGAGAATTAAACTTATAATTAATTCAAAATCAGAAGTGGTGTTAATATGGATGTATATAATTCTCTAATTTCAAGAAGATCAGTCAGACGTTTTCTTCCAAAAGAAGTTGATCAAAGTAAAATAAAAAAGATTTTAGAAGGTGCTGCCTTTGCACCAAGTGGCCATAATATTCAACCTTGGCATGTATATGTTGTAACAGGTGATAAAAAGAAAAAGATTACAAATGAAATTATAAACTCAATTGAAAGTGGAGAAGCCAAAAATTTTAAGCAAGAATTTGATTATTATCCAACTGAGTGGTATGAGCCTTATATTTCAAGAAGACGAGCTGTAGGGTTTGAACTTTATAAACTACTCGGCATTGCCAAAGATGATTATGAAGCTAGAAATAAACAAATGCAGGAAAATTTTCATTTTTTTGGAGCTCCAGTAGGTATGTTTATAACTATGGATAGAAGACTTGCTGAAGGAACTTTTATAGATTTAGGAATGTTTATACAAAGCATTTTAGTAGGTGCAAGAGGAGAAGGTCTTCATACTTGTGGTCAAGTCGCATTTACAAAATTTCATTCAATACTTAGTAAGGAATTAGGATTTGATGAAAATGAAATGTTAGTTTGTGGTGTATCTATGGGTTATGAGGATGAGAATGCACCTGAAAATAAATTAAGAGTTGAAAAATTAACTCATGATCAATTTTCCACCTTTATGAAATAAAATTTATGACTCTTTTCAATATTAAAGATTCTAGAAATTTAACTTTACCAGATATGTATATCAATATTGGTCATTTTCTAGATCATTTTATGATGTTGATTTTTGCTAAAGCAGCTTTTGATGCAGGCCGTCATTTTGGTCTTAGTTATGATGAAATTATAATTTATGGAACTCTAGGATTGTTTCTCTTTGGTGCTATGGCACCTCTAGCTGGTTGGTTAGCTGATAAATACTCTAGATCTATATTAATAACAATATATCCTTTTGGTATAGCCTTTGGTGCATTCTTATGTTTTTTTTCAACATCACCAATAATGTTAGGATTTTCAATTGGTGTTATTGGTTTTTTTGCTGCTATTTTTCATCCAGTAGGAATAGCTATGCTTGTTAGAGATACAGAAAAAGTAGGATTTAGACTAGGTGTTAATGGAGTTTGGGGTAACATGGGTGTGGCTGCAGCACCTATTTTAACTGGTTTTATAATACTTAATTCTAATTGGCAGTTAAGTTTTTTAATCCCTGCAATAATTTGTCTTGGTTTTGGAATTATTCAAATAAGAGGGTTTAAAGAAATTAAAACTAATGAGGACAATTTTCAGAAAAAAAAATCAACAAATGGTTTAGTTCAAGGTTGGAAAATTGTATTAATCTCTCTTACTATGACAACATTGGCTGGAGGTTTTATTTTTGGATCACTGACTTTCTTGATTCCTAGAATGTTTGAAGTAAATTTACCTGGTATTTCCGTTGATGTTGCAATTACTGGTCTTTTAGCTGGGATCGTATATGGAATTGCATCTTTTTCTCAAGTTTGTGTAGGTTATTTAATTGATAGATATTCTCCTAAAATAATTTTGGGTATCGTAGGTCTTGGTCAATTAATTTTAATTTTCCTTGCAAGTTTATACATAGATTATGCTTTGTTTTTTGTAATTCTGATGGCGATGTTTTTTGTATTTGGTCAAATACCAATTACTGATGCTATTCTTGTTAGGTATGTCGATGATAGATGGAGGGCAAGAGTTTTATCAATGAAGTTTTTAATAAATCTTTGTGCTGGTGCATCAGTATTACCTTTAGTTTCAATATTTTTAAGTTATGGATTTACTTTCAGTGACCTATTAAAAATATTATCTTTTTTAGCAATTTTTGTAGCTATTTCAGCTTATATGTTACCAACAATTAAAGTTAATAAACCTGAATTAAAAACAGCTTAGTTAAAAAGAGTTAACTATTTAAACTAAACCATTCAACTTTATCATTATCAGAAAACTTTTTTGCATATCCTGTTTTGACTAAATTTATGAGATGTGATCTAGCTTCACCAATGGCAAAGTGCATTTGTTCATTTCCTATTTGTCTATCAAAAATTAAACTAAGAGAATCATAAACAGTTATATTTCTTTTCGATAATTCATTTTTTAAAATATTTAATCTTTGATTATGATGAGATATAAGTTCTAAAGCTCTACTATCTCCGTCTTTAAAAGGCCAATCATGGCAAGGAAATACTTCAACTTCAGAGTTTATAGTTTTAATATCATTTAAATAGGTTAAGTATCCTCCAAGTCTGTCATCAAAAGGATCAAAAAAATTGTCAGAAACATTTGGTGATATTCTTGGAAGCAAGAAATCTCCAGCCAGATATAAGTTTCTTTTTTTATCTGTCAAAGATATGTGTTCTGGTGAATGACCCACATCTGTTCTGACTTTCCAACTGCCATCATTTGATTCAATTTCAAAGCCTTCAGATATTATTTGAAAATCTGGTAAATTAAAGACTTTGTTTTTATATAATCTAGTAGCTCCTAACATTTCTTGTTTTTGTTCATAAGGAATGCCTGATCTCTGAAAAATATTGTCAAACATAATTGAATATTCTTTGTCAGGCATAATTAATAATTTTTTTGCTACTTCTAATTCTTTAAATGAAGTGAATGCAGGAATATTTAATTTTTTTTGAAGCCATCCTGCCATGCCGATATGATCTGGATGGTAATGAGTAATAAGTAAAGAGTGAATTTTTTCTGCCTTTAATGGTCCATTGAGTATTTTTTCCCACATTTCTATAGAGTGGTCAGATCTTAAGCCACTATCAATTAATACCCAGCCATTTTTTGTATTTAAAAAAAATAGATTTACGTGATTTAAACGAAATGGAAGTTCGAATTGAGTCCAATATAGGTCTTTTCTAAGTTCATTAAATTCACCATGCTTAGGTATTTCATAATTTAGTTTTGTCAATTTAAACCTCTTAATTCACTAACCCTTGTTTTTTTAATAATTCTGGGATTTTATTTTTAAAAGGAAAAAAGCCCTTTTTAGCAAATGGAAAAGCTAATCTATCCCATTCTCTTAAATAAAAAAATACATTAACATTCTTATTTGTAAATTTATTTAAAATATTTTTTTTATTTAATATATATTTTCCTTGAGACTCATAAGGAATTATTAAATTTTTTATTTTAAACTTTAATATCCATTCCATTAATTCTTCATCATTCTCTGCAAACGAAATTTGTTTATTATTATTTAAAACTTCATCATATAAATTTTTATCAAAGCTTTTGATAAGTTCGCTTTGATTAATTAATGGGTTGTCACTCTTAAAAAGGCATGTTTTAAAATCTATGTTTTTTTTCAATAAAGAATTTAAAGTAAAATCATTTTTGTTAATAATTAATCCAATATTGTCTAGATCATTGAAAGAAATTTTTTCAAATTCTTTATCAATAATTTGTTGATTTAAACTTGATTGACTTTCAAGAGGTGGTGCTGTTTCATTTAGTTGATTAACAGGGTTGTATTTATAGTTTGTAAACTTATAAATATTATCTGCACGTGCAATATAATTCTTCCCAATAGTCTGTAATCCTGCCACCCACCTCCAGCTCAAAGTATTTACAGCAGGGCACCAATCAAGTAAATTTTTTTGAAAAAAAAGTGCGCCATCAATCCAATTTTTGTTCAGTGTAAAGATCCATATGCTTGCATACCACATTCGTGCATGATTATGTAAATAGCCAGTTTCAATTAATTCTTGTGTCCAATGATCAAAACATTTTATGCCTGTTTTCCCAGGAGGTTCTACATCTCGTATTTTTTTTTCATATTCATTCCAAATTATTGGATGAAGTTCAAGCCATCCTCTCCAATAGGTTCTCCAAAAGATTTCTTGAATAAATTTTTCTATTTTAATTGGTTTAAACTTTTGAAATGCAACATTCAAAATATCTGTTTCTGATATTAACCTTCTACCTATGTATGGTGAAAGAGTAGATACATTTGTATGAGGTGGACCCAAATCAAAATTTCTTTTAGAACTATAATCAATTAAATTTTTATTAATATATTTGTTAAATTTTTCTTTTATTTCAGAAGTTTTTGTAGGAAATTGTGTGTTCATGAATTATACACATACTTAATTAATAGAAAAAAGTATAGAAATTAAAATTTGCTTTAAAAAGGTTTTATATGAATAGTCCGTTAAAAGGTTTAAAGGTATTAGATTTAACAAGGGTTTTAGCTGGTCCTTATTGTACACAAATGCTTGGAGATTTAGGAGCTGAAATTATAAAGGTTGAAAGGCCAGGCGCTGGTGATGACACTAGGGGATTTGCACCTCCTTATTTGAAAGATGATAATGGAGATGATACTGACTTAAGTGCTTATTATTGTGGTGCTAACAGAAATAAAAGATCTATCACAATAAACTTAAGTGAAAAAGAAGGCCAAGATATTGTTCGTAAACTTCTTAAAAATTCTGACATTTTAGTTGAAAATTTTAAGACGGGAACTTTAGCCAAATATGGTTTGTCTTATGATGATCTTAAAGAAGAATTTCCAAGATTAATTTTTTGTTCAATAACTGGTTTTGGTCAAACGGGACCATATGCTTCAAGACCTGGTTATGATGGTCTTATTCAAGCCATGGGCGGAGTTATGGCTTTAACAGGAGAACCTAATGGTGAACCAATGAAAGTTGGAGTTCCAATTGGTGATTTAATGGCTGGCATGTTTGCTTCTGTAGGCATTTTAGCTGCTGTTAGGCATCAAGCTGAAACTGGAAAAGGACAATTTATTGATATTGGTATGTTAGATACACATGTGGCATGGTTAGCTAATCAAGGGATGAATTATCTCTCGACTGACAAAAACCCAGAAAGACTAGGAAATCAACATCCTAATATAGTACCTTATCAAGTTATGCCAACTGCTGATGGCTATATTGTATTATCAATTGGAAATGATCCAACATTTCAACGTTTTTGCGAATTAGCCGGAGAAACGAAATTACTTGAAGATGATCGTTTTAAAACAAATGCATCAAGGGTATCAAACAGAGAGCATGTCACTAAAGTACTTAACGAAGTTACAAGACGAAAAACTTCTAATCAATGGTTAAGTGAACTAGAAAAAGCAAAAATTGGTTGTGGTCCGATAAATAATCTTTCAGATGTTTTTAACGATCCACACGTTATATCTAGGGAAATGGTTATGGAAATGGAGCACTCTAAAACTGGAGAAAAGCCATTAAAATTAATATCAAATCCTATAAAAATGAATGAAACACCAGTTTCGTATAGATATGCACCTCCACTGCTTGGTGAACATACGGATGAAATTTTAAAAGCTGAATTAAATCTTAATGAAGATCAAATTAAGTCTCTTAAAGACAGCAAAATTATCTNATTTTAATATTTTTAATGGTCAATTCAGGTAAACCCAATCTAATAATTTCTGATTCTAAAGGTGCATGGTTTAGAGCAACAATATTATTTATTCTTGCTTTAATTGGAACAGTAGGAATGTGGTCAGTGGTAGTTTTTATTCCTGATATTGAAAGAGAATTTAATCTAGATAGAGGAACATCATCTTTACTTTATGCTTTTACAATGATTGGATTTGGTTTTGGCACTGTAGCTATTGGTAAGATTTACGACAAATTTGGCATCAAAAAACCAATTTTATTAGCAACAATTGTATTGATTGCATGCTATTACCTCTATTCAATTTTTCCATTTTATTGGCAATTTTTGACTTTGCAATTTTTTATGGGCTTTGCAGCATCAGCATTTTTTGGTCCAGCTATGGCAGATATTTCAAATTATTTTAATAAACAAAGAGGTTTTGCATTATCCATTGTTGCAAGCGCTAACTATGTAGCAGGAGCAACATGGCCACTATTAATTGGTTATTTTTTAAAGTTTATTGACTGGAGAACGACTCATTTCTGGATATCAATATGTTTATTAATTATGATTCCACTGATACTTTTACTCAAAAATGCTTCTGTAGATGAAAGTAAATTTCAGGATACAAAACAAAGATATAAAGATATAAAGTTAAATCTTTCGAATAATCAAATCCAAGTACTGTTAATGCTAGCAGGAATATGTTGTTGTGTAGCTATGGCAATGCCCCAAGTTCATATGGTTGCTTTATGTGTGGATAATGGCTTTGGACTTCAAGTTGGTACAGAAATTTTAGCCGTAATGCTTTACAGTGGGATGTTAAGTAGAATTGTTTTTGGAATGATTTCTGACAGAATTGGACCTGTATTAACATTATTATTAGGTTCATTTTTACAAATGGTTTCGTTAACATTTTTCTTGCCATTTTCTTCTGAAATTTCTTTATACGTAGTTTCTTTGATGTTTGGATTATCACAAGGAGGAATTGTTCCTGCATATGCAATAATAATTAGAAAATATTTGCCAATTAAAGAAGCTGGATTAAGAGTAGGCCTCGTTATAGGAGCTACTATTGTTGGGATGTCCTTAGGGGGTTGGATGTCTGGAGAGATTTTTGATATTACATCATCTTATTATTTTGCTTTTATGAATGGTATTATTTGGAATTTATTTAATTTGATTATAGTTTTGTATATATTATACAAATCTGATTTCTGGCATAATAAAAAGGTAATTTCAGTTGGATAAAAGTATCAAAAAAATAAAAGATATTGTCAAAAATATTTTCGAAATTACTTATGAGCTTTTTCGTATAATGATACCCACTTTAATTGTGGTTAAAATTTTACAAGAGTTTGGTTTTGTCGATATCTTAAATAATTTCTTATCGCCCTTAATGTTCTTAGTAGGGTTGCCTGATGAAATTGGTATAGTTGTTACAACAACAATTCTTACAAGCCCTTATACAGGNCTAGCAGTTTTAGCAGGTTTGCCACTAGAAAATGGTTTAACTAGTGCTCAGGCAAGCGTGTTAGGATTGTTAATATTATTTGCTCATTCATTACCTATAGAAGCATTAATTTGTAGAAGAGCAGGCGTTAGAATTAGAGCAACTATATTTGTACGGTTAATTTTAGGATTTCTTTTTTGTGTCATGTTACATCAATTTTTAAATGCAACAAATTTATTAAACTCTCAAGCAACTATAATTATTCCATTTTCTGAGCCTTCACCAATTTTGTTAGATTGGGTAATTAATCAAATCAAAACTCTTTTCATTATATTTATAATAATAGTGTTGATTGTCATCTTAATAGAAATTTTTAAATATATCGGTATCCAAAGGCTTATAGAATTATCACTTAAACCATTCCTTAATTTAATTGGAGTAGGAGAAAGAGCATCNACAATCGCTGTAGTTGGAGTAACTCTTGGGATTGGTTTTGGNGGAGGTCTTTTAATTCAAGAAGTTAAATCTGGTAAAATAAAATATAAAGACGTTTTCGGTGTNATTACGCTAATTGGAATGTTGCACAGTGTAATAGAAGATACTGGNTTAGTAAGTTTGATGGGTGCAAACATATTTATTACATTATTATTAAGATGCATTTTGACTCTTTTATGTGTTTATTTGATTTTAAAAATATTTTCTAATTATTCTGAAGAATTTTGGAAGAAATATTTAGTAAATGATAATATTCCAAAACAAAGTTATGGTAATATTTCTTGATTATTCCAATCAAAAATTTTCCCGTTATCATTCTTAGTTTTTGTATCAATAACATTGTAAAGATAATCAGCTGAAGTTTCAGGACTGAAATAATTTTTATTTTTATTTTTAAAAGGATCTGAAAGTTTTGAGGTGACTGTTCCAGGATGTAAACCAAAAATTATACTATTTTTATTTGTTCTATTTATNTCAATTGAAAAATTCTTAATGATCATATTTAAAGCTGATTTAGATGCTCTATATGAATACCAACCACCTAGAAAGTTATCGCTGATACTTCCAACTCTNGCAGATAGAGATGCGAATTTAGAAATTCTATTTTTATTCAATTTTGGAAGGAAATATTTTCCAATTAATAAAGTTGGNAGGGTATTAGCAGAAATCATATTATTAAATTTTTCTACGTTTAGGTCTTTTATGGATTTCTCTGGATTTAAAAGTGCTCCAATTGAAATTAAAATAATATCAAATGAAAAATTTATTTCACTTGATATGGTAGATAAATTTTCTTCGTCTAGATAATCTAAAATGAAGCAGTGAGCCTTTTCGTGTTTGACTTTAGTTATTTGCCTAGAAAAACAATATACTTTTTCCACATTTTCTTGCTGTATATACTTTCTACAAAGGGCAGACCCAATTGCACCAGAACTCCCAAAAATTGCTATTTTTAATTGATCCATCTTTAAATGATATAGTTAATCTACTAAATCATATAATTTTTTTTTAAACAACGTATAATATATTTATGGAAAATAAATTACATTTTGTATTAATTCATGGAGCATGGCATGGAAGTTGGGCTTGGAAGAATGTTAGTTCAAAGTTGTCTGAGAAAAATTTTAAAGTTTCATGTCCTAATTTGACTGGATTAGGCGAAAGAAAGCATTTGATTTCTAATCAAATTACAATTGATACATTTATTAAAGATGTTGAAAACCATATTATTTATCAAAATTTAGAAAATTTGGTTTTAGTAGGTCATAGTTTCGCAGGAAGTATCCTTTCTGGTTT
>FUFK010049972.1_pt1 | contig 15755 bp, 11 predicted proteins | sample 1021851 | NCBI WGS metagenome assembly FUFK01 (sample SAMEA51879418, study PRJEB19060) | metagenome | reverse complement strand
GCCATATCTGTTTGAGATTGAGGGGAATCCATTGATTGGAATGCATCCATTGAAGGCGCTTCAAGGGGCGCTTCTAATACCGGCCCGTCATCATCGTCCCAAACCGATTTCTTCTTTTTCTGCCCTCGCTTTAGCAGCATTGCTACTCCAGCGATAACTATTGCAATCAGCAATAGCTGAATGAATGGATTTGCTTCTTCACCAGCAAGTGATTCCATAACTTCCTCGAAGGCAGTCATGTCTGGAGAATCGACCTCAACAACCACAGTTTTGCTACTTGGTTTCATGATTTCTTCATCCCAAGCAATAGCCTTGATTTTGAACTTGCCAGATCTAGGGAATTTGTATTCGACTTTGGAACCAACAAGGTCGGCATCATTATCTTTGATTCCATCTCCATCGCTATCTACTGAGCAATCGATGTCCCAGACAACGGTTAGGTATTCTCTATCGATTAAGGAATCTCTAGTCATCGATGCATCAAGAGTGATAGTCTCACCCGCTATCGCTTTGCTAGGTACGTTTGTGAGAACTACAGGTGGTAGGTTCAGAACAGTAATCGAGGCAGAAGATGAGTTTCGTGCTCCATTATCATCAGTTGCGTGGAATACTACATTGTACAGTCCAGCATTTTGCCAAGACCAAGTCAAGTTGTTTCCTACTACGTCACAATCATCGTCCGCAGAACCGATTCCGTCAGTATCCGCTCCTGGGTCAACATCCCAACACACTGTCAGGTCATCCATGTCAGAAGCGGTGTCCCAAGCTACGCCAGAGAGGCTGACGCTTTGCCCTTCAGCAACAGCCATCACTTCAGGTAAATCTTCGATTTGTGGATCCATGTTTTGAACATCAACCCATCGCTCAACCCAGCCACTATCTTCACCTTCAGAATCAATCGCTTTTACGAGAATAGTCTTCATTCCCGCATCTGACCACATAGCAGGGACTCTCGATTCTCTTCCATCAGTGCTGACACCGAAAGACCATTCGTAACTCAGTCCCGATAAGTCATCGATTGAGTCTTCAGCTCTTGCGGATAACTCTACCATTTGGTCTTCCTGTACGTGCCAGGTCATCTGTCCTGTTGCTTCGATGAGGTTGTCATATTCATCCCGCATTGTTACTGCAACATCATGCGGTGCGATGTTGGTAAATTCAATATCGATTGTTGCATATGTTTGGTTACCGTCATCATCAGTACCCACTGCAGTGAAGGTGTGCAATCCTTCTTCCCATGCGGTTGTGGTACAAACTCGCGTGTAGTAACCTTCCTCACACTGCGCATTAGGCCAGTGTATGTCCACTAGACCCGGCCACGGGTCTTCAGAATCCGAATCGTTCGCTAGTACATACAATGTGACAGGATGCTCGACTCTTACTTGGTCTCTCTGCGAGAATATTGAAACGCTAGGTGCACGATTCATAATATCGAATTCCAGTAATTCTACTATTGAGTCGCCTTCCTCATCAATGACTGTAACGAAAATTGAGTATAATCCATCATCAATCCAAGTCCAATTGATTGAACAACTATTTCGCATAACTTGTTGGTTAGCAGTAGAGCGAGTGCCGTCATCGTACTCAATATCGAATTCACACCAAACATCTCCTCCATCTTCATCAAATGAGCCAGATGCATCGATTAGGATCTTCTCATTTGTCCATGCTGTCATGTTTTCACCGACGAAAGTCGGTGCGCTACCAACGAAAATCGGTAGGGCGCCGATATCGTTTGCCGAATCGGCATCATTTGGATTCAGCATCTGACGGTCAACTTCCCATTGGATTGTTTTGTTATCGATGCTGGAGTTAATGTCGACCAGCCATTCGATTTCGAATATGTATTGCTCGTATAGTGCCAATGCAGGTAATGACTCAGTTATCTCAAAACCATCTGGATAAGTTATGTGAGTTGTAGTTGGGTTACTTGTTGTTATTCCACGGTTGTAGACCGGTAACTGAATCGTAAGGTGGTCGCCAGGTAGAACATTGAATCCTGAAATTGAGTTCAGAGTGGCTAGCTCTCCGCTACGGTTTCGCAAAATACTAGCTCTCTCATACGCTGCAACAAGGTCAAGACCCACGATATTCTCATCTAGGGTTATGGTTGCTACTCCATACATTCCATTGCTTGATGCTACAATTCCATGACTAGACCAGTCGACAGTGGTAGCTGATGTATCAGTGGCGTCTCCAACTTGTACCATAGCCCAAGCGCTACCATTTGCAGCCGTTACTGCAGTTGTAGAGAACCCTTCAGCCTCATGCCTAATTTCAACAGTCTGGCCCGGTTGCGGAGTTCCCGAGGAATCGGTAACGTTAGCCCAAACCTCGATTGGAGTGTTCAGTGCGGTGATTTGAGTAGATAAATCGACATCGATGTTCATGTTTCGATATCCGGGGTTGGTATTTGCAACAACCCCTGTTGATGCTACTGGCATGTATTGTTTCAATCTGAAATCGATGACTAAGCCGATGTCTTCTTCAGTATGTGACCAAGCATAATTTCTGACTTCTGGGCAGAACCATTCGTAGGATGTTTCAGTGCCATTATCGTCATAAGAAGTCAATTCGTATGATGCATTGCATCCGCCATAAGCGATTTGTTCTCCCAAGCTGTTAATCGGTTTGCCAACATCTGTAATTTCCCAATTAGTGTGATTCGCTCCACTTGTCGGCTGTGGGAATGGAGTAATGTAATCTGAAGAACCAGACCATGCGGTTGATGAAACATAGGATGTATTCCATGTCTCACCGATTCGCAGTGGGAAATCGTAGTTTTCGCTCATCGGGTCATAGGTTGTTGATATTGTGATATCAGCAATTTGCTGAGTCAGTGATGAAATGCCATACGGGACGTATCGAACATTGAGAGAAAGGTCGGTTGAAAGCTTAGCCAAGTCTGAAACTCTGCGAACTTCATCGACTTGGAATTGAATGAATAGGTTCCCAGTATAGCCTTCAAGAGCAACGCCGCCTTTGTCAAAATCCGCCTTAGACGAAGTTTCGTACACTAAAGTTGGAACGCCGTCAATATTGACTTCAGACACTGCATCAACCGTTGTTGTAGCGTCTCCAGTAATTGTTCCAACAACCGCATCGACACCCGCATCCTGAACTAGAACGGTAGGGTCGAACGCACCTGCATACACCCACTTGTCTCCAACACGCCATGTAACCGTGTCACTGACCCCCGGGTCTTCACTGCCAAGGCCGCCCGCTTCAACTTGCGGAACCACTACTAATGTGGAAAGAAGGAGGATGATTGCCATCCCCAACTCTCGGCGCATGAATGCTTATGGTAACGGGGAATAGATATAGATGCGGGCGACAAGTAAAATCGAGATTATCACTAAAATCACGAAAAATGTACTACTTCAGCGCATTCTGATATTTTGAGGCATAGACTCATGTCTGATGTCTAAGTCGCCACAGCATGCGCTGGTTTGCATACAATGGAGATGCCGATGGCATTTGCTCAATGGTGCAATGGGGATTGGTGCATGGTGTTGAAGGAAAACGCATCACTGGTGTGAAGCGGGACATCGAGCTCTTAGATCGAGTCCACCCAAACGATGATGACGAAGTTATCGTAATGGACATTTCATTGGCCCGTAATCATTCCATGGCGCAAAAATTAGCGCAAAATGGAATAAAAATCTCCTGGTTTGACCACCATCTACCAGGCGATACAATAGAATCAATCGATGCACACATTGACACTGCTGACAATGTTTGTACTGCCAGAATTGTCGAGCAATATCTAGGCATAGAATCCAGTTGGGCACAAGTCGCATTGCACGGCGATGGCTTGTCACAACACTCCTCTAATCCTGAGTACAAGGAATTAGGCGAGTTGCTGAATTACAATGGATATGGTGCAGATTTGACAGATCTACACTTCCATCCTGACGACTTGATGATGCTATGCCTCGAATCGAAAACTCCTGAACAATTCATGCAATCACCTGCCTTTGCAACTCTCAAGCAAGGCTTTTATTCCGACATTTCTAATGCTGATTCAATCGTAGAGCAAGATGGTTTTTTCCTGCTACCAAATGAAGCATGGGCCCGCCGAGTAGTTGGAGTAATGGCTCACAGAATCAACGAGAAAGGCGAAGGCCCACACGTTATTGCTATCGATAAAGGAAGTACATGCCAAATCTCGATACGAGGTCAAAGCGGTATCGGTGAGTTGTGTGCAATGTTTGGAGGAGGAGGCCGAGCAACTGCTGGCGGCATTGATAATCTGCCCAAAGCGGAAATAACAGCCTTGATGAATGAAGTCAACTCCCGACGGTCTGCTTGAGGTGCTTTGATGCAAGACAGGATGACACATCTTCAGAGATTGGAAGCCGAGGCTATCCATATCATGAGAGAGGTAGTCGCCGAAGCAGAAAACCCTGTCATGCTGTATTCGATTGGAAAGGATTCTTCAGTCATGCTACACATTGCAATGAAGGCATTTTATCCGGCAAAACCACCATTCCCGATAATGCATATTGACACGATGTGGAAGTTTTCTGAGATGATTGGCTTTCGCAACAAAATGGCAGAGGACCTAGGTTTGGAGTTGATTGTCCACATCAATCCAGAAGGCGAACAGATGAAGATGAATCCATTTGTTCACGGTTCTGCAAAGCACACCGATGTAATGAAAACTCAAGGATTGAAGCAAGCTTTAGACAAGCACGGCTTCGATGTTGCATTCGGTGGAGCGCGNCGAGATGAGGAAAAATCTCGAGCCAAGGAAAGGATATTCTCTTTCAGAAANGAGAACCANCANTGGGACCCAAAAAGGCAGAGGCCNGAACTTTGGAATGTCTACAATGCACGTAAGAACCCNGGGGAAACNATCAGAGTNTTCCCNCTNTCAAANTGGACNGAANTNGATATCTGGCAGTANATCCATCTNGAAAAAATNCCAATCGTGCCACTGTACTTGGCTAAGCCTAGGCCTGTAGTCGAAAGAGATGGAGTTCTGATTTTGGTAGATGATGACCGCCTGCCGATGGAAGAAGGCGAAGAGCCGATGATGAAAACCGTCAGGTTCCGAACCTTAGGCTGCTATCCGCTAACCGGTGCGGTTGAGTCTGATGCGGATACATTACCTGATGTAATTCAGGAAATGTTGTTGACAACTACTTCAGAGAGAGAGGGCAGAGTGATCGATTTCGATAGCACCGCCTCTATGGAGAAGAAAAAGCAAGAGGGGTATTTCTGATGGTCCACGTCAGCGACCTAATCTCAGAGGACATAGAGTCCTATCTTGCTGCACATGAGCAGAAGGAATTGCTGAGATTCATTACCTGTGGTTCTGTGGACGATGGGAAGTCCACACTAATCGGCAGAATGCTGTACGAATCGCATATGTTGTTCGATGACCATCTAGCCGCTTTAGAAGCTGATTCAAAGAAGGTCGGCACTCAAGAAGGAGAAATCGATTTCGCATTACTCGTCGATGGGCTAGCGGCTGAAAGAGAGCAAGGCATTACAATCGATGTTGCATACAGATTCTTCTCTACCGACAAGAGAAAGTACATCGTTGCCGATACTCCTGGACACGAAGAATACACTCGAAACATGGCAACAGGTGCATCAACCGCTGATGTTGCAATCATTCTAGTCGATGCAAGTCAAGGAGTTTTGACNCAAACNCGCAGNCATTCATTCATCGTGTCNATGGTTGGNGTGAAGAGAATNATTCTCGCAGTTAACAAGTTGGATTTAGTCGATTACTCAGAGGAAGTATTCAACCAAATCAAGTCTGATTTCACCAATTTTGCAAATGAGGCTTTGACCCTCGAAGAGATTACTGCAATCCCAATTTCTGCTCTGAAAGGAGATAATATCGTTGAATCCAGCGAGAATACTCCTTGGTATGATGGTCAATCCGTAATGGAATATTTGGAGACGGTCGAAGTTGCAGCAAGTTCTCAATCTCGCCCATTCAGAATGCCTGTTCAATGGGTAAATCGCCCTAATCGTGAGTTTAGAGGGTTCGCCGGATTGATTGGCAGTGGTTGTATCTCCACCGGAGATAAAATCAGAGTTTTACCAAGTGGTACTGAATCAACAGTTGCAAGGATTGTAAGCTATGATGGCGATTTGGAATTAGCAGGTGCTGGCCGCTCAGTGACTCTAACTCTAACCGATGAAATCGATATCTCTCGTGGCGACATTATCACATCTGCTGATTCGCCGTGCAGCAGTGCTGACCAATTTCAAACCAGAATCCTGTGGATGAATGATTCCGCAATGATGCCAGGTCGTCAGTACCTCTTCAAATCTAATTCTCAGACTTCTCCCATGACCCTCGGTCGTCTAAAGCACCGAATTGACGTTAACACTTTGGAAGAATTACCTGCTAAGGTTTTGGACATGAATGAAATTGGAGTTTGCAACATCTCTCTGTCATCTCGAGTCGCCTTCGATCCATACGATGACGACCCGGTAATGGGTGGATTCGTAATCATCGACCGTATGACAAACAATACTGTTGGAATGGGATTGATTGACTTCGCTTTGCGTCGAGCAGACAATATCCATTGGCAATCGATGGATGTAACAAAGCAAAGTAGAGCAGAACAGAAGAGCCAGCGACCTCGCTTGATTTGGTTCACTGGCCTATCAGGTTCTGGAAAATCTTCTATTGCAAATATCTTGGAAAAGAAATTGCAAGCGATGGGCCGTCACACGATTACCTTAGACGGTGATAATATTAGACATGGACTAAACCGTGATTTAGGATTCACTAAAGCAGACCGTGTTGAGAATATTCGCAGGGTCGGCGAGACATCCAAGTTGATGGTCGAAGCGGGACTAATTTGCATCAGTTCATTCATCTCTCCTTTCGCATCAGAGAGAGAAATGGTCCGCACCATGATGGATGATGGAGAGTTCATCGAAGTATTTGTTGACACTCCACTCGAAGTTTGTGAGCAAAGAGATGTCAAAGGTCTGTACGCTAAGGCTAGGGCTGGAGATTTACCCAATTTCACAGGTATCTCTAGTCCATACGAGGCTCCACAAGACCCTGAAATCAGAATTGATACCACTCAAGTAAGTGCAGAAGAAGCTGCTGAGCAGATTATTGATTACTTGAGCCGCTCTTGAATTCTCTTGGCGACTTCATCCCATTGAAGTGAATCTCTCAACTCGACAATCGCTTGCTTAGAAGCCTCGAGTTCCTCTTGCGAAAGCATAGAGATACTTGCGACAATATCGTCAACAGTTCCACCTCTCATTCTGATTGCTCCGTTGACATCATCAAAGATTGGAATCGGTGAAACTGCGATAGGTACACCTGAAGCAACACCCATTCTGACTGCTCCAGATGCGGATTCTTTGGTGTTCTGATAAGGGAAAACCAACAGTTCGCACTTTGCTAGAGTTGCGATTGCAACATCATCATCCAAGAAATCAGTAACCAGTTTTACACGGTCTTGCAGTCCTTTGCTTTCGATGATTGAGTTGATCTTTTTCTCAGTGTTACCCGTTCCTTCTCTGGTGGCGCAAAGCAACAAAAGTTGGTCCCACCCCGGTAATCTCTCAAAGGCTTCAACCAGTTGCAATTGACCTTTGTGTGGCAGCAAGAATCCAAAGGTTCCCATCACTCTGCCTTTGAGTGGTAGAGTTTCAGCAGAATCTGAAGGTGGAGGGTATATTCCGTGAGGAATCATCACTACATTATCCGCGATTCCTAGTTTTCGTAGATTTTCGACATCGGCATTTGTGTGAACCATTACTGTTGAACAGGTTTTCAGACCTTCAACTGCTTTCTCGATTCTTTTACTTGGGAAGATGATTGAGCGGTCACGTGTATTGTGCATCGTGATGAAGACCTTGACATCCATTTCATCCAACTTCAATAGCAACTCATTGAGGTATGAGAAGCGAAGCAACCCCGGTTGGTGTTGAATGACAACTGTATCTATTCCTTTAGCAGCTATCTGAGCGATTATACCTCCAAAGAAATTTGAATCTCTTTGCCAGCAAGGAATTGCTCCTTCCACCTCACCTTCTCCAGATTGGCACATGACAACTACGTCATCCATCTGTTCGACTAAGAAGCGAGAATAAGTTGCAATTCCGCACCTGATACCCCAGGTGCTTATCCAACCTATCATGTTCCTCACTCCTTGAAATCAAAGTTCTGATACGTCTCTAGAATCGATTTGACATCTTTAGAGCGAGGTGAAAATTTCTTCTTCCTTTCACGCAGAGCGAAACCAGTCATGTCTACCTCTACTCCAATTGATTGGAAGGCTTCGATTGCTTCTTCATTTGTGTATGGGTAGCGCAAGAATGCGATTTTGTCTACACCTTCTTGCTTGGCTTTTCTGAAGCTTTCTAGGAACATCGAGAAGCCAACAGGGTCTTGTGGGAAAGATTGAATGAATCTTGAGAGTGGTATCTCTGGCGCATTGATTCCTAGGCACATCTTTGCAGCATTTGCTGTTAGGAATTTTCTCCTATCCATTGAGCGAATCGCATCGAGATAATCTCCATGTATTACGAGGATTGGTTTTCCAACACTAAATCCCGGGTGCTGCTTGTGACAGATAAGGCCGTAATTTTCAGGTCTAGTTCGCAAACCTTGTTTCTGCATATGGTCGCAAAGAGCGTTAGACGCTACGCCGCCGTGCGAAACTACCCAGACATCGATGCTTTCAGCATCGACCTCACTAGGCCCTAATGGCTGCATTTAGATCACAGCAAGTCTGCTAACTCGTCTTGGATTATCTGGACAGCCTCAAGAATCTCGTCCTTGTGGCGAGCACCGGTGATTACCATCTTACCTGATCCGAAAATCAGACAGACTACCTTAGGATAGTCAAGACGATAGATTAGACCAGGGAACTGCTCTGGCTCGTATTCGACCTTGTCGAAAGGTAGGTGGAAAGTTAGGTTGTTTAGGTTCAACTTACGTGGCTGACCAGCTTGTGGCTCACCTGTGAACTTGTCATTTCCGTCGTAGTCTTCAGGGTAGTGAAGAGCATAGGTTGCAACCATGTTCTGGACTTCAATCTCTACGTCCTTTAGATCCCAAGTTGTGATTCCAGCAGAGCGTAGATCATTGATCATACGTTCAATACCGGTGTGGATGTTATCCTCATCCTTTCCACCAGTGCACACAGCACGTCCGGAACGGAACATTAGGATAGCAAGTTTTGGGTCTGATACACGGTATACGACACCAGGGAATTGTTCTGGTTCGTACTCACAATTCAACTGAATTGCGATATCTGGCAAGTCTAGTTCTTCCGCTACTCTTGTGCTAGCAACGACATTCACTACTGTTAAACGGTCCTCATCGTTCATAAAAGGGCCGATTATAAACCCCTATATAAAGCAGAGTACCTACTCAAAAGGGTTCCAAAGTGGAGAATCTTGGTCCTTATCGACTCTCATTCCGGGCGCTCCCAGCCTACTGATGAGGGTTCTGCCACCTGCTAACTCGATTGCTTCACTCGTCAACTTGGGGTCTCTAGTCAACGCAATCATACATCCTCCACCGCCTGCGCCGGTCAACTTGACTCCAAGTGATGTAGGTGCGGCAGCGGTAATGAGGGATTCCAATTCAGGGCACGAGACTCCGATGTTTCTCAGAAGAAGGTGATTCTCGCTCATGGCTCTGCCAACCGACTCCATGTCCCCTTCCATTAGAGCTGCAATTCCTCTACGTGCAACGAAACCAATGGTTTCAATCTCTCGCATCTTCTCTGGTTGCTTCTCAAGAAGTACCGCCACCTTTGCTACTTGTTCAGATGTAGGTGCATGGACTCCAGTGCTTCCAATAACTAGCCACACATCGTCAATCTCTCCTAAATCAACAGAGTGAACTTCCCAAGAAACATCATTCAATTTTCTAGAATAGAGCCAATTCAAGTCATCCTCGACTTTGTCGGATAGGACGATACAACCGCCATGCGCACATGTGCTAGAATCCATTGGTGATGCTCTTCCTCCTTGCGCATATGCTTCTACTGCATGGGTTAGAATGGCACACTCATCTTCATCCACAGATTTTGCACCGTATTCTACTGAATCGCCTTTAGTGACTTGCCAGGGCCCATCATAGACCTTGTTGGGTCTTGCAGCAGTCCATCCTTCTGCCCAATCATCGTCCTTGATTTGGCGACCTCTGGCGCATCTCAATGCAGCGCTAGCTGCGACAGATAGTGCGGCTGATGAACCCAGTCCGCTGGCTGGGGGGATGTCGCCCGAAATTTTGACCGATAACGCAGGTCCATCTTCCCACAGTCGCTGTCTCAAGGCTTCAACATGTGGGTGCCTTTGCGGGTGGAATGACATACCATCAATGCGCCAGTCATCGTTTAGTGCTAAACTAACGCTCATCCTTTGATCGATTGCTACAGCGACCGCAGGCTGACCATAAACAACGGCGTGTTCTCCGAAGAGAATGCACTTGCCGGGCGCGCTAGCCTGCACCATGTGTGGCGGTTGTGGAGGTGGTACTTGGCCGTTGGGTTGAAGGAGTGAATCCACTTCGTATGGTCGATGCAACACCCACTCGATGTCACTTACGCTGGTATTTCTGGTTGGTACATACTTCTAGTTCTAGGCGTTGTGTCTATCGGTTTCTTCACTTTCCAAGTGCAAAAAGCCACCAGATTAGTGATGTTAGGAGCCAAAGATAACCGCTTCGACTCTTGGGGGGCGCGTCTCAAGGAAACAGCCAGCGTTTGGCTTGGTCAGAAGAAAGTGCTTGAAGACCCAGTTGCTGGAATAATGCACGTTTTGATGTTCTGGGGATTCTTGATGTTGTCAACTGACATGTTCGACCTTGCTAGTGGAAATAGATTCAGCGAACACCTATTACCTGAAGCAATCAACCCACTGTGGAATGGAATGGTTGAGTTGGGATACACCAGCGCTCTAATCGGATGTTTCCTAGCATTGAACCGCAGAGTTCTATTCACTCCTGAGAAATTGAAGGGCAAGAGCCAATTGGAAGGAAATGTTATTCTTCTACTAATCATGACAATTTGTACTACTGCTTTCGTAATCGAGGCTGGTGAAGGACCAGACCCAACATTCGAAATGATTGGTGCTTGGGTTGCAGAAACTTTCACCATCACTCAGTCGATTGTTAATTGGGCGTACTGGGCTCACATGGTGGCAATCTGCACCTTCTTGTTCTTGATCCCACTTTCAAAGCACATGCACCTTGTAATGGCGCTACCGAATGTATTCTTCTTCGATACACAGCCAATGGCTAAGATGCGCCCGCTTCAAGTCGATGAAAACGGAACAGCGGTTTCACTTGATGATTTAGACTTGGAAACATTTGGTGCTGCACAGTACACACAACTCTCCTGGAGGAGCTTGATCGATGGATGGGCATGTACTTCCTGTGCACGATGTCAAGATGTATGTCCTGCATATGCATCTGGTAAGGAATTGAATCCTATGCAAATCATTCACGATGTGCGTGCATACGCTAACGAACATTCCGAACTTCTGTTCAAGGGAGAGGCTCCTGAAGAAGACATGATTACCAGATTCGGCGAGGCTGCAATCTGGGCTTGTACTACATGCAACGCATGTGTAGATGTTTGCCCAGTTAACATCGAGCACGTTCCAAAATTGACCGATGCTCGCCGCCACTTGATGATGGAGAGAATGGAATTCGACGAGTCGGTCGAGGACACTGTAATGCCTCTGATGATGACTATCGAGAACCTAGAGAGTGACTCCAACCCATACGGCATTCCAATGCACGAGAGAGGAGATTGGGCTGCAGACTTAGATGTCAAGGTTGCAGAACCTGCAGAATACATTTACTTCGCAGGATGCGCAGCTTCATTCGACGAGCGCAACAAGAAGGTTGCAAGAGATACAATCTCAATCATGAAAGAAGCAGGATTGGATGTTGGTATCTTAGGTATGCAAGAAGGATGTAGCGGAGATGCTGCTCGCCGTGCTGGAAACGAATACCTATTCCAGATGCTTGCTGAAACCAATTTAGCGACATTCGAAGAGATTGGAGTCAAAAAGATCGTATCTTCCTGTCCTCACTGTTTCCACACCTTGGGAACCGAGTACAAGGACTTCGGAGGTCAAGACATCGAAGTCATGCACCACTCGCAACTGATTAACCACCTGCAAGATGAAGGCAAGCTTCCAGAACCAAAGCATGATGGAAAAATCACCTATCACGACCCATGCTACCTTGGAAGAATTGGTGGCGAATTGGAAGCACCACGTGCTGCAATTGGTGGCGTAGATGTTGAAACCGAGAACCATGGTAGAGGTTCATTCTGCTGTGGTGCTGGTGGAGCACAGATGTGGATGGAAGAGCATGTCGATGAAGGATACGACCGTGTTAACATCATTCGCTCTAAGGAGTTGGCAGCAACCGGTGCAGACACTGTTGCAGTGGGATGTCCATTCTGTTCAACAATGGTTACAGATGGTCTATCCTCAATCGGTTCAGAGATGGAAGTCAAAGATATTGCTGAAATTGTCTGGGAGCAAATCAAGGCAAATGATGCAAAGATTGAGGCTGCTAAAGCCGAAGCCTGAATGATCCTGGANCTANAAATCTGGATTAAGTAGGGACTTCGTGACATCGAGGTCTTGTTGTCCATCTCCGAAGGCATCTCTTTCTGACAGTGTCATGTCGCCGCATTCTAGTGAATAATTAAGAACAGATTGCACTGCTTCAGGATGAAATTGAACAGTCCTGATTAGCCTTGTAGGGTGCTTGCATACTGCGATTTTACAATGTTCGGCTGAGCCCACAACTTCCATCTCCCCCGAGTTGACAACATGGTCCTGATGGGTGAACAATTGCTTTGTTTTGGTTCCGTCATTGTATGTTACTTCAGCGATGAAAGAAGATCCCTCTTCTGCCCGAATAACTTCTCCTCCAAGCACTTTGCAAATTATTTGATGTCCAAAACAAATCCCGTAGAGTGGAACTTCACATTCTCTGATCAATTTTGCAACGTCATCCATCCAGTCTTCCCAAGATGAAACATTTCTTCTACTACCTGTTATGACTATTACATCACAATTTTGTGGAGAATCAACACGTTTACCAAAGCCGTATTCTATTTGGTGTTTGGTATGTGGTGCCCAAAGCAATACTTCGTGTTCTGGAAAGTGACTAACAATCTCTTCAACACCCTTTTTCCCGAAAGCCTCTCTTTCGGCAAGCAAATCCACAACCAGTAATATTGGCATAAATATCAGTCCTGGCCTTGGATATCTATCTCAAAGGATTTCAGAGTCAGAATAAATGACAATACTAGGAGGTATTCCATCGGAGCTGCCCAATTGACCCATGGTTGGATTAGATCCATGTCGTTGGTTTCCAAGAAACTTGGATGTTGATTTATCGCTGATGTCATTGCATACATCATAATTGTAAATGCGATAAAACCCAATGATATGGAAGCATATCTGAACCGCTTCCCTTTCTCATCTCCATTGTTCATAGCGAGATGAGTCGTTGCACACCAAGCCAGTCCAAAATAGAAGACATTCATTGAGGTTGTAATGTGCATGTCGAGGTGATCGTACATATCCATGAATGACATTATGCTTAGATTAATTCCAGCAAACACGCCACTTAGCATAGATAATTCCATCCAGTACCAGCGAGTATGTGATTTGTTTTTGACAAATAATTTCCAGGATATCAAAACAATTAGGATTCCTGTGACAAACAGGCCACCCGTAAATACAATTCTTTGTAGACCAGGATAATCAGCCTCTGAAATAAAGAACGGAAGCGCCCTGTAATCTCCTGATAGTATATGCAGTATAGTCGATGCACTTATTGTGATTGAAGGTAACACCCATCCAATTCTAGCGATCATTCTGTCATCTATCATCGATAAGCCTCCACAGTGTCATGGATACAATCGTCATAGGATTTCCAAGTAAGTCCTAATTCATCCTCTGCCTTCTTGCTGGAATATTTTGAATCACCCTTTGAGAAAGACTTGGCTGCAGAGCGAGTGAGTAATCTCTTGCCGGTGAACAGTCCCATGAACCAATCTTGTAACACAACTGCAGGCAGTAGCCAGAGCGGAATGCCAAATCTTGGGAATTTCATTTTCGGGTACAGTTTCTTTGCACGCTTCAACAAATCGTGGATATTTCCATCCTGGTATGGCGCCAGCACATATCTTCCATTTGCCTCGTCGATTTCATATGCCATTATGTGTGCTGTAGCCACATCATCGACATGAACAAATGCCAGAGGGATCTTTGGAACAACGGGATATTTTCCTTTCATAGCATCTCCAATGATATCTGTAGAAGGGGTTGGACGAGAGAATGAGCCACCGAGAACTCCGCTTGGGTTGATAACGCGTAAATCTATGTCTAACTCCTCTGCAAGTTCCCAAGCACGCTTTTCAGATTCAGTTTTTGCTTGAGTATAAGGTAATGAGAAGTTATCATTCCAGTTTGATTCATCCTTCACTACTCCTTTCGGACTTGAACCAATTGCGGCAACGGATGAAGTGTAAACGACTCGCTTGATTCCTTCTTTTGCAGCTGCTCTCAGCACATTCTCAGTTCCTTGATTCGCAGTATTAAGAATCAATTGTCCATCGCCGCTGGTGGCGTAAATTGTTGCAAGATGAAATAGTCCAACAGCGCCTTTGAGAGCCTTATCCCAGCCCTGTTTTTCCAAGACATCAGCCTCTACAAATTCCATGTCTAGGTCAGGTGCTTTATCGAAGGAGCGTACAGTCCCACGTACTGTGTATCCCTTTTCGATTAATTGCCTGCACAAGTTGTTGCCAATGTGTCCATTAGCACCAGTTACGACAACTAGCCCCTCCATGAAATACCCTCTCAGTTCATCTGAATAATACCATTGTTTGAATATATGTGTGCCACCCCGGAGAATGATGCCTCTGCGTGTACATGACACTCGGCGCCGGGAAAAGGTGGACTTCACCACCATGAATCCTGGCGTGGTTAACATGTATGTTTGTGGCGTCACAGTGTATGACTTGTGTCACTTGGGTCATGCTAGGTGTTACCTTGCATTCGATTTGATTCACAGATGGTTAGAGAAATCTGGCTATGATGTCAATTATGTTCAGAATTTTACCGACATTGATGACAAAATCATCAACCGTGCAAATGAGACTGGTGAAGATTGGCGCGAACTGGTGGAGAACAATATTGCAACATACTATCGCGACATGGATGCATTGAACATTCTTCGCGCAGATTCCTATCCTAGATGTACCGAGTATGTCGATGACATGATTCGAATCACTCAAGATTTAATCGACAAAGGAAACGCTTACGCAACGGATGACGGTGTCTATTTCAGCGTAGAAAGTGCGCCTGAGAAGTACGGACAGTTAACTGGACAAAATATCGATGCTGTGCGCAGTGGAGCCGGCGGTAGAGTCGGAGGAACCGGTTCAGGAAAGAAAGATCACAAGGACTTCGCTCTGTGGAAAGCAGCAAAGCCGGGGGAGCCAACTTGGGACTCTCCTTGGGGTCCAGGCCGTCCGGGTTGGCACATCGAATGTACGGCAATGAGCATGGATGCCTTCGGACAACAATTCGATATTCACGGCGGCGGACACGACCTTCTATTCCCTCACCACGAAGCTGAAATCTTCCAAGGTGAATGTCACACTGGATGTTCTCCTGTCGTACACCATTGGTTACACAACGGTTTCGTGAACATCGATGGAGAAAAGATGAGCAAATCATTAGGCAACTTCTGGACCATCAAAGATATT
>FUFK010048169.1_pt1 | contig 15760 bp, 13 predicted proteins | sample 1021851 | NCBI WGS metagenome assembly FUFK01 (sample SAMEA51879418, study PRJEB19060) | metagenome | reverse complement strand
AGCACTAGGGGGTACTCANTGGGTAATTGTTGGAAGTAGTTTTTTACTTTTAATTTGGCTTTATTACTCTTGGGATATTGCTAAAGGATTTTATCCAAAATCTGCTAATGAGTTATGCCAAGTCGCAAAAGTTAATGACTCTCTTCTTGGATTGAAATATCAGTTTCCAATTGAAGAAAGAGAATTTAAAAGTACTTCACAAATCAAAAAAGAGAATAAAAACTTAAAGATAATACAAAGTGAAATCCAAAATTCTGAGGAACTAAATAGCCAACAAAAAACAATATTAATTAATTATATAAGTAAAACTAATCAACTTATCCCATTGCTTACAAATGAAGATTTATTAGAGATTGAGACTCAACAAAAAATAGATGATATTACTGGAAAAATTAATCTATTAACTGAAAATTTCCAAAAACCTGATTATCCATTTGAAAGTGAGCAAGAACTCAATAAGCGACTCAAAGCAGTAGAAGAAGAAGGTGGTTGGGGTATTACTAAAGTAGATGCAGGCTCAGGCTCAATTGAAAATACATTGGAGGTACCTTTAGTGCCTGCAACGTATAGAGGTTTAAAGTTTCACACTGCAGCTCAAGAATTGAATATAATAAGTGATGAATTTTTTAAGTTAAGAAATCATAACCCTCAATTTAAAAATAAAATTAAAGAACTTAAAGAGGAAATTAAATCTTATAGAAAAAGTTTAAGTGATAGTGAGGAATTAGCTTCAACATACGCAAAAAATATTGTTAAGATTGCTAGAAGAATTGAATTTGCAAGTATCTACCCTCCTAATGCATTAGATAATATGCAGGCAGCAATTGTTAAATTTGATAATGCTCAAAAAAAAGAACAAGGTGGTTTGAGATTAATCGATATTTTCTTATTTCCTGCTGGAACTATCGTTGCTAGTGGTCCAAGTTGTTCAGAGCAGGGTTCAGGTAGATGGCTACCTAAACCATCAGATACTTTTAATAAATTCTTATTAATGTCAAAACCTAGTGTTGGTTACAAGGATATTCCTCTATTGTGGATACAGATGGTTGATGTGAGTAAAATGATTGGCTTCATTTTACCAGATTGGATTGCAGATATCTTGCCGGGTGAATATCCTGTTCACACTAAAGATGGAATAGTAAAACAGAATTTCAAAGGTGGAGTTTTAAAGATTGTAACAGGTGATTTTAATTTATTTAAGATACCTGTTCCTTATGGACATATTTGGGATTCTTTTTTAAGAGTTTTTCTTGGCTTAGTTTTTGGAATTTTAATTGGTGTACCGCTCGGTCTATTTATGGGATTAAATAGATTCGCAAAAGGTTTTTTTGATCCTTTAATTGAACTTTATAGACCGGTACCACCTCTTGCTTGGGCACCTTTAATTATTTCTGTACTAGGAATTGATAATACTGGAAAGGTGTTCTTATTATTTATGGTCTCTCTATCTATAATGATAATTTCAGCTAGAGCTGGAGCATCTGGAACACAACTATCAAAAATTCATGCGGCTCATTCATTGGGAGCATCGAAGAGACAAATATTAAGACATGTTATTTTTCCTAATTCCTTACCTGAAATTCTCACAGGTATTAGAGTTGCTGTTGGAATGTGTTGGGGAACTTTAGTCGCTGCAGAGTTTTTAGCAGGAACAACTGGAATTGGTTTTGTAGAAAACGTTGCAAAAAAATATTTTCAATATGAAGTAATCTGGATAACAATATTTATTATGGGATTGCTAGGATTGTTATTTGATATTACCTTAAGGAAAATTATTGATAAAACAATACCTTGGCGAGGCAAAGGTTAATGATTTTGATCAATTTTTAATAAATTATTTACATAATCAGTAAGTTTGATTTTACCAAAGTATCTGTGAACTTTATTAGATAGATTCATTTTTGTTAATGCAGATGCATATCTTTCACCCGGTCTTTTATTTAAATACTTTATTCTAGACTTAAACATTTTTGCAACCTCAATTATTGAGTGACTTTGTTTACTAGAAATGCTGTAATGTCTAGAAAGATTTTTTTTCCAAGCTATATAACAAACTCTAATAGTATCATCTATATGAGTAAATCTTCTTGATTGATTTCCAGGTCTAACAACAGGTAATGGTTTTTTATTTTTATAAGCTTCCTCAAAAATACCAATTACAGTAGACATTTTTCCTTTAGAAATTTGTTTTGGTCCATAGACATTATAAAAATATATAACCTCGAATTTAAAACTAAACCATTTTTTTAGGTTTTCTAATAATTCCAAATTTTTTGCTTTTGTAAAAGCATATGGTGAAAGATTCTTATCTTGTCCTTTATTTCCTAAAGATGCAGATGTAGCTGAATAAATTAATTTAATATTATTTTTTAAACAAAAGTTAAATACAGAGTTTGTTCCAATTGAATTTGAGTCTATGCACTCATTCATATTTAAAAAACTTTGATAAATTCTCGCAAATTCACCGAAATGAAAAACAGTTTTTATTTTTTTTTGGATATTTTATTACCTTGTTAATATCTTTAGTATTTGCATTAAAATATTTAACTCTATTATTTTTAAGATGATTTTTTCTATATCCAGAAGAATAATTGTCTATACTAATTATGTTGTATTTCGTTTTATGTAATAAAAATTCAATTAAATTTGATCCTACAAAACCTGCACCACCAGTGACTATAATGGTATTTTTTTTTATCATAAATTTCTTATAGTTTTTATTATCATTTTAGCAAGCTATAATAGTTTGTTTAATCAATCCAAGATTTATATTTTTCTAAATTATCTTTAATGTAATTTGGTAAAACATTTAAATTAACTTTCGTTAAATCAAATCTATTATTTTGTTTTTTTTCATTTGATGATTTCGTATCTATTAAATGATCGTAATTTATGAATTTATTTTTTATTTTGTATTCTATCTCTTTGAGGTTAGTATCTCTTAACTCAAATTCTGAATGCATCTCATCATTAAGATATTTTTTTAAAAGCCCTTCTGGTGTTTTTAAGTTAGTAAAATGCCAACCACCATCATTTATAATTTTCAAATTTTTATATTTCATTTCAGAAAATAAGGTGTCTAATCTAAAAATATTATATTTTTTATTTTTTATATTTCTTAACCATGAAATATTTTTCAAGTTTTTTAATTTACAGGCTTTACTTCCAAACCAATCCACTCTTGGATATGCTAGGTTGAATTTGTAATAAAACAATTTTTGCTTAAAAACGAGAATTTTCATTTTATTTTTTTTAAAATCCACTTTAGATAAATTTGGAATTTCATCGTTATCACTATAAATTATATAATCATTTTGATCAGCCTCATCCAAAGCTTTAGAAATGTAATTTCTTTGGGCTTCTATTCTATCTATACTACTTTGTCTCAACCAATGTGGATTTTTTTGTGAGTTTATATTTTTTTCTACTGGATCTTTATTTAAAACTAAGTGAATAATTTTGTCCTCAAATTTAGGGTAATTTTTTTTATTAAAGTTAATATTTTTTTCTTTTCCACTATGTGAAAATGTAGCTTCACAAACTACAAATTTATCAACAAAATGATTAAGAATATTGAATCTTAAATCCATCATCATATCTTCTTCAAAATATGTGGTACAATCAAATATCTTCATTTTTTTTTATAAATAATTGCTTTTATAAATTGTTAGATTAATAAGTTAAAATACTCTAATAATAATAAATATGAGCATATTTTTTAGTAATCCACCATGGTGGGAAGGTAAAGAAAGTAGGGGTTTTCTTCGTAAAAAAAGATGGAGAAGGGGTGTAAGAGCTGGCTCAAGATGGCCATTTACATATTTAGGAAGATGTACTCCAGACAACCCTAGAGCGCATGACTACATACCCTACCCTTTTTTTCTTGGTTATGCGACAACATATGCTGCTAGTAAAATTGGAAATGATAAAGTTTTTTTTAGAGATAGCATAGCACTTTCTGAATCATATGAAAGCTTTTATAAATACTTAGATGAAATCAAAAATAAAATTGAATATTTTTTAATTGAAAGCGCAACACCGTCTTGGGATCATGACTACAAACTTATTAAGGAAATAAAAAGAAAGCATCCACACTTAAAAATAATTGTTTCAGGACCTATTTCAACATCAGGTCAAAAATGGGATAGTGATATAATTCATGCTGTACTTAAAGGTGAATATGAAAAAAATGTTTTAAAAGTTTTAAATGGAAAAGATGGTGTTTTTAATCACGATCTTTTAACAAAAGAAGAGATGAATGANGCTCCTTTNCCNTANTANGANAANTANATTTATGANAAATATTTTGATGGNAANCCNATNCCNATGAANAAATTACACCCNCANGCACACATTTGGAGTAGTAGAGGTTGTCCATTTAAATGTATTTTTTGTGTTTGGCCTGCAGCGATGACCGGCAATGATCCTCATGGAGATGGCAAAAGATCTGTGAGACAATACACTCCAGAATATATAGATAATTTTATTAAAGAATTGACCGGAAGATTTAAATTTGAGGCAATATATTTTGATGATGATACTTTTAATATTGGCAACAAACATACAGAAAAAATGTCTGAGGTAATGTCCAAGTTTGATATTCCATGGTTTGCAATGTGTAGGGCAGATACATCAAAAAAAGAAACATGGAAAACAATGTCAGATAGTGGTTGCCGAGGGGTAAAACTTGGTGTCGAGTCTGGAAGTCAAGTGGTTGTAGATAAAATAGTAAATAAACATCTGGATTTAAAATACGTGCAAGAAGTAGTTTCTTATATTAGATCTTTAGAAATGTCTGTTCACGGTACATTTACATATGGATTACCTGGGGAAACTAGAGAAGATATGATAAAAACAAAAAAATTTATTCATGATACTGATTTTAGTACAGTTCAGGAATCGGGCACTGCAGAAATAGAAGGAACACCTTTACACGCTCTTATAAACGAGGAAAAACTTACTACATATCCTGGGGCTATTGCAGATGAAAATTATGATAGACAAAAAGATGGTGGTAAAAAGTGGCAGAGCTTAGTTAAAGAATTACAAAATAATTAAGTTTGAAAAAAAATATCTCATTTTATGTTCCTGCGTATAATGCTGAGAAAACGATAAAAGACTCAATTACATCAATTCAAAACCAATCGATTTTACCTGATGAAATTATTTTAATAGATGATTGCTCGACAGATAAAACAGTTAAAATAGTAAAGTCCGAATTTTCCAATGTTAAGATTATATTAAATAAACAAAATATGGGTCTTGGATATAATCGAAATCTAGGTATTAAAGAAAGTAAAAACGATATTGTTGCAGCAATAGATGCTGATGTAATTTTAGATAAGTATTGGTTAGAAAAATTAATGCCTGAAATTGAAAAAAAAAATGTATCAATGTGTGGTGGAAAAATGGATGAATATCTCTTAAATAACAAAATAAATTTGTGGAGAGCAAAATATTACAGTCAAAACTGGGGTAACAAACTTGTCTCTAATCCTCCGTTTTTGTTTGGGTGTAATACTATACTAATTAAATCCTTATGGGAAAAAGTAAATGGATATGAGGAAAAATTTAAAACTAATGGGGAAGATATAAATTTTATCCAGAAAATAAAGTCAGAAACTGATAGTCAAATTATCTATCAACCAGAGGCAAAATGCTTCCATTTACAGGATGATAATATTGAGTCTTTATCAAAAAGAGTCTGGAGATATCATTCATTTGGATATAAAATTAAAGAGCCTTCTTTCAAAAAATTCATAAAATTATCAATAAAACAGACGAGATTTTTTCTCCAAAGATTATTTAGAAGTTTAATAGAATTTGATTTAAGTGGTATTACTATTTCTTTTAAAGTATTTGTTAATTTTATCAAACTTGAATACGTTTTATTAAATAAAAACAAATGAAAATTCTTATTACAGGTGGCTGTGGTTTTGTGGGAACAAACTTAGCGCTATTTCTTTACTCAAAAAATTATAAAATAGATTGTCTTGATAATCTCTCGAGAAAAGGTTCAAAATATAATTTAAAACTCTTAAGAGATAAAAAGATAAGAAATTATAACTTTGATATTTATAATTACAAAAAAATACAAAAATTACCCAAATATGATTTAATTATAGACTGTTGTGCAGAAGCTGCTGTAGAAATTTCAAAAAAAGATATTGATGGCGTAATTAATACAAATTTTTTTGGAACATTAAATATTTTAAAAAAAGCTAAAAAAGACAAATCTAAAATTATATTTCTTTCATCAAGTAGAGTTTATCCAATCAAGGATATTAACAATATTATTAAAAAAAAAATTATTTCCTCAAAAATAGAAATAAAAAAAACTTTCGGGGAAAATGATAATCTACAAGGCCCAAAAACTTTATATGGTTTGAGTAAATTATCTTCTGAGATGCTGATAGAAGAATTTGCATATGCTTTTGGTTTAAAATTTATAATTAACCGATGTGGAGTTATTTCTGGACCTTTGCAATTTGGAAAACAAGATCAAGGTTTTGTGAGTTTATGGATATGGAGTCATTTGAAAAAGAAAAAAATGAAATATATAGGTTATGGTGGTCTTGGTAATCAAATTAGAGACGTATTACATATTAGAGATTTATGTGAATTAATAAATTTACAAATCAGAAAAATTAATAAAATTAACAATAAAATCTTTACTGTAGGTGGCTCAAAAAAAAGTTATACATCTTTAAGACAATTAACTTATATTTGTGAGAAAATTACCAATAATAAGATTAAATTCAAGAAAGTTTCAAAAACATCTATTTATGACATACCATATTTTATAACCAATAATAACCTTGTAACAAAAACTTATGGGTGGAAGCCAAAAAGAAGTATTTTAAAAGTTGTTAGTGATACTTTTTTGTGGTTAAAAAATAATGAATCAATGATTAATAAACATTTCTAATGTCATTAGTAATTATTACAGGCTCTACAGGATTAGTTGGATCTGAAGCGGTTAATTTTTTTCATGACAAAGGTTTTGATATTATCGGTATTGATAACAATTTAAGAAAGTTTTTTTTTGGAAAAAGTAGTTCTACAGTTTGGCTTAAATCTCAACTTTTAAAAAGAAATAAAAATTTTAAAAACTATCATATAGATATTAGAAATTTTACTGGCTTAGAAAATATATTCAAAAAATATTCAAAAAAAATATCTGTAATAATACATTGTGCAGCTCAACCATCCCATGATTATGGAAAGAATTACCCTTTCTTAGATTTTAATGTAAATGCAACAGGTACACTTAATCTTCTTGAATTAACAAAAAAATACTCTCCCAACGCTCCTTTTATTTTCATGTCAACTAACAAAGTATATGGTGATAATCCTAATAAACTGGATATTATTGAAAAAAAAACAAGGTGGGAGTTAAAAAAAACGGACAAAAATTACAAAGGTATAAAAGAAAACTTTTCTATAGATAACTCGACACATAGTTTTTTTGGTGTTTCAAAAACTTATGCAGATTTAATAGTCCAGGAATACGGCAAAAACATTGGTTTAAAAACAGTATGTTTTAGGGGTGGTTGTATCACTGGTCCAAATCATAGTGGTGCATCCCTTCATGGATTTTTATCTTATTTAGTAAAAGCAAGTTTAAAAATGAAAAAATACAATTTAATTGGTTACAAAGGAAAACAAGTGAGAGATAACTTACATAGCCACGATTTAGTCAATTGTTTTTGGGAATTTTTTAAAAAACCAAGATCAGGAGAAATTTATAACATAGGTGGGGGCAGATTTTCAAATTGCTCAATAATCGAAGCTCTAAAATTAGTTGAAGAAATTACAAAAATTAGAATAAAAAAGAATATACTTAAAACTCCTCGAATAGGTGACCACATATGGTATATTTCAGACACATCAAAATTTAAAAAACATTTCCCTAAATGGAAACAAAGATATAATACAAAAAAAATTATTGAGGAGCTTATTGATAATTTCAAATGAAAAAAAAATTATCAAATAACTACAAAGATATTATATTTGACATAGGTGCTAATGAAGGGAATGATGGTTTAGCTTTTTCATTATTATTTCATGACTCTATTATTTATGCATTTGAGCCAAATCAAGATTTAATTAAGATCATAAAATCGAACAAAAAGAAATTGGAAGAAAAAATAGGTTATAAATTAAATAATTATAAATTATTTAATCAAGCTATTTCTAATAAAAATACAAAAATTAATTTTAATATTTCAAAAAATATAGGAGCACATTCTCTTTTTGATTTTAACAAAAATTTATATAAAGTAAAAAGACATCAGAATGGATATGAGGTTTTAAAAAAAACTAAAGTGAATGTTGTTCAATTATCTTCATTTTTAAAAAATAAAAAATTTCGTAGAATAAAATATCTTCATTGTGATGCACAGGGATCTGATATTAACGTATTAAAAAGTTTAAAAAAATATATTAAATATCTTGATTACGGAGTTGTTGAAGTTTCAGCAAAAAAGAAAAGCAACTTATATAAAAATTCAAATAACAACCTTTTTTATTTAAAAAGATTCCTAAAAAAAAAAAATTTTCTTATTTGTAAAATAGATTCTAATGACATTTATGATAATGAATTAAATATAAATTTTAGAAATAAATCTTTAGCAAATGATAATTTTTTAGACGCTAATAAAAGATTTAGATTAAAATTTTATCAAAAATTTATTCGTAAAATAATTATGCGTCATCGCAAAGTTTTTTTATATCAACTTTTTTTTAAATTATTACATGCCAAATATCGTCAAACTTAAAAGAATCATAAAGGAAATTTTTATCAAGAGGGGGCTTAATTCAAATCATAGTAAAGAATGTGCTGAAGCAATTATTAATGCTGAATTAGTTGGAGCACACTCACACGGTCTCTCAAGACTTAAAATGTATTGTAAAAGAATTGATAAAAAGTTGATTAATCCTAAACCCAAAATAAAGATTAAAAAGATATCTAATTCCGTATCTTTAATTGATGCAGACAACTCTATTGGTTTTATATCTGCAAACTTAGGAATTAAACAAGCGATTAAAAACGCAAAAAAAAGTGGAATAGGATTTGTGGGTATCAAAAATAGTAGTCATTATGGTCTATCTGCTTTTTATGCTGAAAAAGCTGTTAAGAAAAATTTAATTGCTATGATTTTTACTAACGCCCCACCAGCTGTAGCGCCCCACGGTGCATCAAAAAGTTTATTTGGTACTAATCCAATTTGTTTTGCTGCCCCATTTGGAAATAAAGCGCCATTTATTTTGGATACATCAATTTCTAAAATTAATAGAGGAAAAATTAGACTTGCTGAAAAAAATAATCAAAAGATACCCGTTGATGTTGCATTGGATATGTATGGAAAACCAACGACAGATCCAAAAAAAGCACTTAATGGCGTTCAACTACCCATAGCTGAATTCAGAGGGTCTGGATTGGCTTGGATGGTAGATATATTAAGTGGGGTTATAACTGGTGCACATCATGCAGGAAGAGTAAAAGATCCATTCGATGATTTTACAGGACCACAAAATGTTGGACATTTATTTTTTGTTTTTAAACCAAACCTATTTGTCAAAAACTATAAAAAAAGAATTAAAGAGAATATTCGAATAATTAAAAAATTACCGAAAATTAAAAATGTCAAGGAAATTTTCTATCCAGGTGAAAATAGATTTAATGTTTACAAAAAAAACTTAAAAAAAAATATTCAAATTAAAAAAAATATAAATAAAGATTTAGAGGAACTTTTAGCTTAAAAATTTTTTATACATTTTATTAATTTGATTTTTTACTTACTGTTCCATTCAATCATTCTTTTAAGACCGTTCTCAAAAGAAATAAATGATCTATATTTAAATTCTTTTTGATATTTTTTAGATGAAAGTTTTAGCACAGTATATTTTGAATATGTATATATCAAATTTTTTTTTTTAATTTGTATTTTATTTATATTAAAAATATTGGATACATGTCGACAAATTTCATAGACAGATTTATAATCTTTTCCAGAAACATTGTAGATAGTTGATTTTCCATATTGAATAATATTAAGCAACATCATAGTAATGTCTGCTATATATCCCCAGGTCCTAACAGTTTTTCCCTTATCATAAATATAAATTTTTTTTTCCCTAATGGCTCGTTTTAAAATTTGAGGAATCACTCTTGGGTCATCTAAGTTTTGGCCTGGACCATAAGTATGCCCAGGTCTTGCAATATATATAGGTAAATTATATTTTTTCTTATATATTTTACACATTTGTTCAGCTATCAATTTTGAGCTCGCGTAAATCTTTTCTGTTGGAAATGTTCCAACCCCTAATTCTGAAATTTCACTTATAACTTTAGATTTTTTTTTTGGTAATGCATAAACTAATGCAGAACTAAGATACAATATTCTAGACTTATACTTCATTGAGTGATCTAGAATTAATTTTAATATATTAATATTTAAATTTACTGTACTTAATTCATTATTTTCCCACTTTTTTGGTTGTCCGTAAGTTGCACAGTGAAAAATAAAATCAAATTTTTTGGTTAATACTTTTTTTAATTTTTTTTCATTATTTAAATCAAACTTATGGAAATTTATTTTTGAGTTATGGAAAATTTCCTTAAACAATCCTTTTGGTTTATTTAAGGATATTGAAGTTATATCACATTTAATAAAACTTAAAGTTGCTTGAATATATGATGCTATAAAACTGTTTCCTCCTAATATTAGTACCTTAGATTTATTGAATCTTTTTAAGCTTGTATTTTTTAAAATATATCTACAATCATTTTCAACTACTTCATTTATCATCAAATTATTTGTAATTTTTCATTTCTTGTGTGATCATTTCATCAATTAATTGATCAAAGTTTATTTTAGGTTTCCATTTAATTACCCTTCTAGCTTTTGAATAATCTCCCTTCAAATCATGGACTTCATTAGGTCTGAAGTATCTCATATCTTGCTTAATCACTATCTGTGACTTTTTTATATGGCCCTGATCAGACATTGATATTGCATACTCAAGACCATTTTGATGCCTCTTCCAAATACATTTGATATTCAATTTTTTTAACACTAAGTTAACAAGATCTTTAACTGAGTAATTTTTTCCTGTAGCAATTACAAAATCATCAGGTGTTTTGTGTTGTAAGATTTTCCATTGAGCCAAAACAAATTCTTTAGCATGACCCCAGTCTCTCTTCGAATTTAAGTTACCTAAATATAGACATTTTTGATGACCTTTTAGGACCTTGATTATTCCAATAATTGTTTTTCTCGAAATAAAATTCTCTCCTCTTCTAGGAGACTCATGGTTAAACAAAATACCATTAGAAGCAAAAATTGAATAAGCTTCACGATAATTTTTTGTAATCCAAAATGAATATAATTTTGCAGTTCCATAAGGTGATACAGGTTCAAATCTACTTTTTTCATTATAAGGTTTATCTGGGCTATTTCCAAATATCTCTGAGGTCGATGCTTGGTAAAATTTCATTTTTCTTTTTTTATCTATAATTCTTATCGCTTCTAGAATTCTAAGAGTACCGATTGAGTCTGTTTGAGCTGTATACTCTGCTAATTCAAATGAAACTCCAACATTACTTTGAGCAGCCAAGTTATAGATTTCATTAGGTTTTATTTCGTTAACAAGATTAAAAACATTCGAGAAATCTGTAACATCTCCATATTTTAGTATCAAATTTGTTTTTAAATGGGGGTCCTTATAAATATGATCAATTCTTGTAGTGTGTATTAAACTGGTTCTTCTTTTAACACCATAAACAACATAATTTTTACGTAATAACAATTCAGCTAAGTATGATCCATCTTGACCAGTAATACCAAAAATTAACGCAATTTTTTTTTTCATACAATATATTTATAATTATTTATCTCGAAAAGATAGGATTGGTTTTTTTGTAGGCCAATTATAATTGATTCTTTTATCATTCCACTTAACACTTATTTGATTTTTCACATCATTATAATTTCCTTTAAAAGAATAGTCATACGAATAAATACAGTCTTTACTTAAACAAAGCCAAGAATTTAAAAACATAGGAGGTATTAATAAAGAATTCCTATTTTTATCATTAAGGATAAACGACGAGTATTTAAGATAGTTTTTTGAATACTTTCTATAATCTACTATAACATTTAGCACTTGGCCTTTTATACAGGAAACTAATTTCCACGATTTTGAGTCTCCATGGAACCCTCTTAATACATTTTTTTTTGAGATTGTTAGCTTACTTAAATTTATTGATTTATCCATCAAAGTTTTTTTATCCCATTTTGTCCATATTTGTCCTCTAATATCCTTAAAAATTGAAGTTTTAAAAATTTTTACTTCTTTTAATTTTTTATCTGATAAAACTCTCATAATTTGCACATTAAATTAATAATAGTTATAATCAAATTATTTATTACAACGAATAATGGATACAAAAACAAAATTATTATCAATAATTTTTTCCTTTAGAAATGAGGAAGGAAACATAGAACCCTTAGTAAAAAGAATTTCTTTAACAATGAAAGAAATTAAAAACTGGAAATATGAACTAATTTTCGTTAATGATGACTCAACGGACAAATCTGAGAAAATTCTGATAAATCTTCAAAAAAATAACCCGATAAAAATAATCAATATGAGTAGAAATTTTGGAGTTGATCCTTGTGTATTAGCAGGTTTTAGAAATTGTTCTGGTGATGCAATTATTTATTTACACTCTGACCAACAAGATCCTCCTGAACTTATTCCCAAACTCATTGAAAAGTTTGAGGAGGGTAATGAGATTGTTCACACAGTCAGAACTAAAAGGAAAGGTGAGGGAAAATTTAGAATGTTTATCACAAGCATTGCTTATTGGGTAATTAATTCCCTTTCAGATATAAATCTACCAACCCAAGCTGGAGATTATAAATTAATATCTAAAAAAGCACTTGATCATATTTTAAAACAACGAGAATTTAGACCATATGTTAGAGGTTTATCAGTATGGGTTGGTTTTAAACAAGATTTAATTTTTTATGAACGAGAGGCAAGAGGAGAAGGTGAATCCAAAATGCCTTTACTTTCTTCGGGCCCAGTGACAGATTTTATAAATGGTGTTACGAGTTACTCATTAAAACCTCTATATTTAGGAATATTCTTTGGATTTATATCAATAATCATTTCCATTTTACTAATCATCTATGCTTTATTCTTAAAATTTAATGATTTAGCTATACCAGGTTCAACTAGTATAATTATAACAATATCTTTTTTTTCAGGAATTTTGCTTTTTACTTTAGGAATAATGGGAATTTATTTAGCAAGAATATTCGAACAGACTAAAGGTAGAGAGCAATACGTAATTAAAGAAATTAAAGACTATAAACAAAATAATTAATGAAGAAAACTTTACCTTGGTTAAGTCTTTTAATCGGTATAGCTTTCAGTACAATAATATGGAAGTATATTTCCCTTCCCTACGATAATACAAACCTCATTATAGGTGAATATTCTTTAAAAAAGATAAATCCAATCAATGATAGCTTAAGAGGAATTTTTTTTATTTTTTTTCCACTATTTCTGTACTTAATTTTTTATTTAAAGCAAAATAAAGAATTATTTTCCTCAAAAATTTTTGAAAAAACTGAGACTCTTCCTAACAAAAATATTACTTACCTAAGCACTATTCTAATTATATTCTCTATTCTTGAATTTTATAGTCTTGACTATAATAATTTTGTTAGTGAGTTAGATAGTCATCATGAAGGCACCTATTTAACTGCCCAATTGAATGTTCTTTCAAAAAATAAATTCTGGTCAGGAACATTTTTTGATTACGGTTTTTTGGGAAATTCAATCGGATTATTTTTCAATATTTTTTTTGATGATTACTCTATAGGAATCCAAAGATTTGGTTTTAAAGTATTAATATTAATAAATAAGATATTTCTAATATTAATTTGTAGAAAAATAGTAATTTGCTTAAGCAAAGAAAATAAAAAAGAATTTTTATTTTTAATTTTTACATTATCTTCACTTTCATTAGCAAGTTTTTATGAAGATATAACACCTATTCATTCAAGAATATTTTTATTTCTAATTTTTACTTTTTTAGTTTTTAATGTCATTTGCTCAGAAAAAAATAATTTAATTATAAAATTACTTATTGGATCTTTTTCTGTTATTTCAATAATATTTTATTGGGATATTGGTACTTATATAAATGTTCTTTTATTTATTTCATTAATTTATCTGTTAGTGGTTAAAAGATTTAAAGATTTTTATCAAATATCTCTTGGAATATTCCTATCATGGATAATATTTACAATTCTAGTTCCAACCAATGAATTTAAAGACCTAATAGATCAATATATATTTATAATTAATATTTCAGATTATCTAATTGGCATGGAATATCCAGAACCATTCTCCAATAAATCGACCAGACATACTAAAGCTCTATTATTGATTATTTTAGCTGGTGTTTTATTAATTAACTTTATTTTCAACAAAGATAAAAAAGAAAGTTTGCAATCAAAATTCTTACTCTTCTTTTTATTTGCATCTTCGATTATTTTTTTTAAGTCTGGTTTGATGAGATCAGACACTCCTCATATCAAGTATACTTCTGGGATTTATACACTTTTGATATTTTTTTTTATTTCTTATTATTTTGTAAATTATACAAATAATATAAAGATATTTAATAAATTTTTTATTTTTTTTAAAAATAGAAATTTTTTTTTAATAATATCAAGTTTGATTTGTTTTTTAGTAATTTTAAAAAATAATTACTCAAATTTAATTTATATATTTGATACTGAAAAAAATTTTCAAAAAATTACAAAAATTCAAGATAATAAATTTTTAGGTAAAAATTATTTAGATTTTTTAAATTTTTATAAAGATTTAATTAAAAATGAAAAATGTGTTCAGCAATTTACAGATGATAATGCAATTCCATACTTAGTAAATAAACCAACATGTACTAAATATTTTTCTCACGCTCATGTTATTCAAAATTGGACTGAAGATAATTTTATAAATGAATTAGAAAGTATTAAACCTAATTATATCGTTTATTCATCAGAAATAAATTGGTTTAAAGATAGAAAGAATGCTCCAAATGCTGATAAATATATTTTAGATAATTATTACTTATTTAAAGACCTTTCACCTTGGATCATTTATAAAAAAAATTAAATCACATATTAAAAATTGACTATGCTGTTTTTTAAAATATCTTATAAAGATTAATTATGCTTTCATATAAAGAAATAATTGTTCCTAGTAACTTGTTAAATTATGCACATAAAAATAAAGGTGTAAAAGCAGGTATTGTTAATGCAGGAAAGCCTTTACCGATGCAATCTGTGCAAGATGCAGTTAACGAAAATTTAATCGAACCAATATTTATTGGTAATGAAAAAGAAATTCTTAAATGTGCTAGTGATTTAAAATGGGATATTTCTAAATATGAAATAATAAATGAACCTGTTGAAAATAATACAGCACCAATCGCTACAAAACTTGCTAGTGAAGGAAAAATTAGAATCATAGTTAAGGGTCATATTCACACAGATGTTTTAATGAAAGAGGTTTTAAAAAGAGAGTACAACTTACTAGGTAAAACAAGGTTAAGTCATATCTGGCATATGACATTAGAAAAAGACGATAAACCACTAATAATTACTGATGGTGCTTTAAATGTATTGCCAAATGTAAAAACCAAAATGCATATCTTAAAAAATGTAATTAA
>FUFK010043089.1_pt1 | contig 15760 bp, 21 predicted proteins | sample 1021851 | NCBI WGS metagenome assembly FUFK01 (sample SAMEA51879418, study PRJEB19060) | metagenome | reverse complement strand
TTACTTGCGTTTAAATTACTAAGATTACCAGCAGGGAGGTTAGTTAGAGCTGAACCATCTCCGGAAAAAGCTGTGGCTGTTAGTAATCCTGATGAAGAATTAAAGGTTAAATTAGATCCACTTTTTGGCGGTACATCGCCTGTAGCAGCTGTGACAAATAAAGGAAAACAAGTGGTATCAGAGGATTCATCTGCTACAGTTACATTCGTTGCAATATTAGCAGTACCAGAAGTGTTTTGATTTCCTGAAGTATTAACACCTGGAAGATTTATATTTGCTGTACCATCAAAACTAACACCTCCGATAGTTCGAGCAGTNTGNAANGCTGAAGCCGTAGAAGCATTGCCAGTCAAAGCACCAGAAAATCCTGTTGCTGTTAAAACTCCTGATGAAGAGTTAAAAGTCAGGTTTGTTCCTGTTTTAGGCGGAAGATTACCAGTTGCAGCTGTGGCGAATAAAGGAAAACAAGTAGTATCACTTGATTCATCTGCAAGTGTAACTTGTGTAGCAGGTCCAATAAATGAATCTGCAGTAATACCACTATTACCAAAACTTGCAACTTCAGAACCATCAGAAACTAATCCAACAGTACCAGATGCTTTTTTGTATAACCCTGTGTCCGTATCTGAAGAAAAAGTTATTGATGGTACTGAACTTGATCCATCCGGAAATGTACCTCCTGCATTTAAATAATCAGCAGTTGCATATATTATTCCAAAAAACGAATGCCCATTTGAAGGAGCACTACTAAAAACTATATTCGTTCCACTTAAATTAAATCCTGTAGCACCAGTAGGATCTGGTTTTTGAATAACACCACCTACAGATATTAAAACCTGCTGCGGTGATTTTGGAAAAGGAACAGGAGCAACTCCCGAAACCTGTAAAGCAAAAGTTGTAGTGCTGCCATTAAAACTACTACTTATGTCATCAATTAACCTGTAATCGTCAGCAGAGCGAATANTATTTCCAATATATGGCATAGCAAATTAAACCAGAAGTCTTCTTAATTTCTTTAATCATTTTAAGCTCAGTAAATATGGGAGCTCTTTAGCTATGTGGTCCTGATGTAGATGGTTGAGTCGGCCAAACGACATCTGTAATTACTGTGTAAGTCTGAGGAATATCTCTTAAATTTTGTCTATAAGCAGACCACTGTGCCTGATCAACAGTACAACCTGGAATTACAGTCCAGTCTGTAGATTTTAAAATATAATCTCTTTTTTTTCTAATATTTTCCCAAGTTGAATCATCAAGTTCTAAAACTTTCTCACCATAAACTATAATTTCAATAGCCTCAACTTTTGCTTTAAGACTTTCAAAGTTATTTAGTAAATTTGCAAGATCATTATTTACTGATAATCCCATTTTAGGTCTGTTCTAAATAACTTACAGTTACATCAAGAGTGCTTGCAGTGTCAGTTCTTACTCTTAAAACATCACTAGATTCCATAATTACTTTTGATCCACTAATCAATTCAAGAGAAGATCCAGCTGGAACTGGGGCATTTCTTAAAAGAAATACGTCATCTCCTGAATTAGTAACTAAAAAAACATCAACATCAGCACTAGTTGCTGTTTTATTCGAAACTAAAATACTTAAAATAACTAATGTTGCAGAACCACCAGCTGTTAAGACGTTTGCATTAGTGCTAGTATGTGCATCAGTTACACAACTTGATTTCGTGTTGACTTTAAACGTGTTTGCCATATTATCCTAAAGCAATAATTAGTGCTAAGTTTTCCTCAGAGTTGAAAGAACCAGTTACTGATAAAGCCCCATTAACTTGGACATTACCTGTAAAGGTAGCAGCTCCATTAGAATCTATTGTAAGACGACTAGACCCACCAGTAACTAAGGCTATTTCGTCAGNAGCTGGNCTNATAATTCCTGTATTAGAATCACCTGANAATTTTAAAGCACAATTACTAGTGCTACCTGCTAACAACTGAGAATTCGATCCGTCTTGTCTTAATAAAGGAAACCCTCCATTAGTTATTGAATCATGTATTACAACAGTTTTTAAAGAAGTGTCTACAGTTACTTCTCCATCAGCACCTTTAAAATTATTGTGCTCAGCTGTTGTTCCTCTTCTAAATTGAACTTGAGTTGCCATAATACTATCCTAACGCCACTGCTATTGCGGTAGCAAAACTCTCCGTACTAATTGTCCCATTACTGTCAGGAACAGTCATGGTTCTTGTTGTACTTCCTGTAATCCCAGAACATTCGAAAGCTAATTTTTTACTTGAATCACTATTGTCAGTAACTCTAAAANNATTATCTGCAAACTCATTTGATCCNCCTCCNACTAATGCAATTGTTCCATCCTGATCAGGTATTGTTAATGTNCTTGTTGTNCTNCCTGNNATNNNNGAACAATCNANNGCAACTATCTTTGTATTNTCACTGTTATTTCTAACTCTAAATCCACTGTCATTTGNTACNACAGCTGTTGAAGTNATTGAAGCTAATCCAGTAAATGTAGTTTGACTTGACCCTAACGCAACAGAAGAGCTACCTATAGTTATTGTGCTGTTAGCAAGATTACTATTCGCAATTGAAGAAGCAGTTGTTAATACTGTTCCTGTCTCTGCTGGTAACGTAATTGTTACATCAGCTGTGGATGCTGGTCCGACTAGTGTTGCTGAATTTGTTCCATTATCTGTATCTTCTTTAAAAATTATGCTGCCAGCAGAAGTAGAAGATCCAGTTAAAATTGGAGCAGTGAGACTCTTGTTTGTTAAAATTTCAGAACCAGCTAATGTAGCAAACGAACCATCAGTCAATGCACTATTAAATTGAGCAGTNGTTCCAGATATNGTATTAGAACCNAGAGCTAATGTTTTATTTGTTAATGTTACTGANTTTGTTAAAGTTACTGGATAAACAATATCGCTAGTTAATGCAACAGTTCCANTTGAATTTGGAAGAGTTATTGTTTTATCNCCNCCTGATGCATCAGCTGCTGTTAATATTATTTCNTCACTATCGGCACTTGATCCTTCAAAAGTTATATTACCNGCAGCTATAGATATAGAATTTGCAGCATCTGCCACTCCAGAAATTAAAGTTGTTGCGGTAAGCGTGGTAGAAGTAAGTGCAGATAGTCCGGCAATTGTTGTCGCAGTAGCTCCTAAATTAATAGAAGTGCTACCAACTGTTAAAGATGAATTTGCTAATTGAGAATTAGGAATAGAAGATGTCCCAATCTCACCACCAGAAAAAGTTAAGCCTGAACCAGAAGCTACACTAATATGTGCTCTTACTTCAGATGCAGACGGTCCTGTGTATGTGATTACTCCTGTTGAACTATTATATGCAAGACTACCGTCCCCTCCAGAATCAGTTACAGATACAGCAGCCCTGGCTCTTGCATTAGTAAAATAAAGATTTGTATTTTCAGATAAATCTGCAGTTGTATTTCCAGCAAAATCTAATTTATCAGAAGAAGAATTTAACTCCTGAAATAGACCCGAAACTAAAACAAGTGCTTTTCTTGTTGCCATTTTATATTCCGATGCAATTCAAAAATTATCGAACTGCTAATTATATCTATTTTACGTCTAGTAAACCGTCAGCTTAATTGAATAGGAGGTTCTATTTGTACAATAAATTGACCAGTAGATCCAGCCTCTCCTACTCTTGTTAAAAAATCACCTGCCGATGTAGGAGGGGTTGTGGTTATAGCTCCAGCCGAAGAAGCAGATAAAAAATATAAATCACCAGTGTTTAATCCAGACATAGTTGTTATCCCTCTTGTTATAACTCTTACTTCAGATCCAGATGTAGAAGTAACTTCAACAAAACCTGCTACTTTTGCTTTATCGAAAGTATCATTTGCTATTGCTTTACCAATAAAACCATCTGCTTCTCTGGAATAAACAGCATCACCCTGTGTAACATTTTCAAAACATGTAGTCACATAGCCAGTTATTTTAAATACGAGTTGAAGTTGGCATCGTAGATTTTAAATCTAAAAGAGCCTCGGTCAATCCTTGAGCATTTGGTTGATACGGAACGTAATTTTCTACACTAGACATTAACTTAATTTAATAGGAGGTTCAATTTGTATTGCCAAACTAGAGTTAGTTGCAGCTTCTCCTAATCTAACAACAGCCTGTCCAGCAGTTGATGGTGGGGTTAGAGTTATCAAACCGGAAGTAGTTGGAGATAAAAAATATAAATCACCTGCATTTAAACCANTANATGGTTTTTAAACCTACAACAATAACTTTTACAGTTAAATTTGCACTAACATTAGAATTTGCAAACCCAACCACGGTTGCAGCTTCTGATGTTCCATCTGCTGCAGATGCTCTACCTACTTGACCATCACTAGTCCTCATATATAAAGCATCACCATCGGATACATCTTCAAAGGCAGTCGCATCAAATCCAACTTGTAATGGAGAAAAAGAAGGGAATCCTTCTTTAAAATCTATAACAGCATCAACCAAACCTCTGTAATTAGGTTCATATGGTTCACGAGTCATTGTAAATCCATTAGCTATCATCATATCTCTTAAGACGGAAATAGCTCCTTGTATATTCGGTTCGTAAGCAGTAGACATAATTTACCTTTATTAATATCTATTTTAAACTGTGCCTACCATTATAATAAAAGCATGGAACCTCAAGTAATTGCTGCAATTATATCTGGAAGTATTGGTGCCTTTGCTGGTATCAGTAGAGCTTTAGGTAATTTTAATAAAAAAATAGATAGGAAATTTGATCGAATACAAAGAGAAGTAGATGATTTAAAAAATAGTGTTATTCACGATTACGTTTTAAAAGAGGATTTTTTAAGAGAAATGCAAGGTGTACACACTAAATTAGATAGAATTTTAGATCATTTATTAAATCATACTAATTAAACATTAACCCAAGCAGAACTAGAGGCTAAGTATATTTTTAACACCCCACTACCGCCTCCAGCTGTGTCCCAATGTAATTGACCGTCGATGGGGTTAGCTGGTTGTCCAGAAGAAACAGACGCAACAGCTTTCACTGTTTGAAATGATGTCCCATCAAAAATTTTAAAGATGTGAGTGCTTGCTGTATCTAACCAAGTTTCACCTTTACTTGATGACGTAAATCCAGCTGCAGAACTGTTTGGTGCAGTAGCACCAATATGAACAGGACCTACTTTTATTAATCCTGTGCTTGGTGAGGCAATATTATCAGCAAAAAATAACCCTGGACTTACACTATTATTATTTAAAGCTAATTCACCAGCTCCTAATCTTGTGGGAAAAGGTCTGTCATGAGCTGTGATTGATCTTCTTGTTTGAATTTGTACTGCCATAATTAATTCTCTACATTTATATATAATCCTGCATCTACTACTGTATCTTGATCAGTATCTGGATTATAAGTACTGGCATCAAGATTACTAGTATTAACAGCAGGATCAACTAGTTCTCCATTTATATAATCTCCTGAATTAATCAAACCTGATTCAAAAATATCAGTAAATTCAATAAGAGGTTTGTTTATTATTCCAAACTTTATNTCNTCTAAAACAGTCGGAGATTTGTTAAATAATTTATTAACCATTGCAATCATTCTATTTGTAGTGTTTAAAGATTTTCCAGATCTATCTAATCCTCCCTGTGCATCTCGTTTTAAACTATCAGTTAATGTCATAGCTACAACAGATGGATCAAAATTAGCTACTTCTTGTTTGTTATTAAAATTACCAATAATTTCTTTATTACCTTCCCATTTAGTTGAACGATTATATAGAGCAAATATCTCTGCAGATTCTTTTAGTTTTTCTTGTTCTTTTTTCCAATTCCTTTCCCATGATTCAAGACCTTTACCTATAGGTTTATCATTTGGTTCTAACAACCATGCTCCTACATATTCGTGTTTTTTTAAATTTTCAACAGTCACATAACCACTGGTTGTCTCATCAAATGGATAAATAACAACAAAACTATTTGTATCTGGAACATCAGTTATTGTGTATTCTCCAGAAATAGCATTTCCGCTTGTAAAATTTAATTGAATTTTATCGTTTTTATTTAAATTATGATCATCAAAATTTACAGTTATATTTACACCTGATTGAGAGTATTTTGCTGCTAATTTTAATGGCTCATTACCTTCATCATGAACTAAAGACCACATTGCTGCATAAATATGTTTACACCAACGAAGTTGATAATATTGTAAATTTTGGAAAGAATTTTCTTTTTCATCTTCATATTCTGGTAATTCATAAAAGTTATTTATAGTTACATATCCTAAATCTCTAAAGGTACCGGGAATATCTCTTTCATCACTCAAAGTTCCATCTGGTTGTAGAACATTTCCAGGTTTTGTATCTCTTATAGGAGTAACAGGAAATCTTGAGTTATTTGATCTTTTAAATAAATCATAACTGTCTCTTCTAGAAAAGTCCTGACACGAACAGTTCCATCTTAATTCTGTTGTTAAAAATCTACCTACTGCAAAACCTCTATGAGCTGGTACTGTTGTTTTAGCAATTGTGTCTACAGTTTTTGCTCCATAACTATCTTTCTTTTGAAAAATGATTTCATTAGTATTTGCATCAGATCCTGTAACTGTATATCCTACATAATCGTCGTACCTAAATCCTCTTAATAATCTACTTAAAGTGAGATTACCTGAAGTAGTTCCACTTGTTATTGTGGTGACTTTAAACTGAGTCGTTGACGTAACCTCTATTGTATACCTTCCAGAAGAAACATTACCAGTGCTTACATCCAAGAACACTTTATTACCTGTAGATAATCCATGTACCGAGCTACAAGTGACAGTTACCTGCGAACCTGATCTTGTATATGTAGAAGAAATTCCCGGATCTTTTTCAATTATCCGATCTGCCATTCTCTCACCAGCAAGAAAAGCTACTTCGGTAGGTAATTTTCTTAATTCAACTCTCACAAATCTCCATCTAGTATCATTAAATGCTGTTGAATTGTGATAGGTAACATTGCCTGAAGTTGTTAAAGAGTTAGTTGTTGTGACGGTAAATGTATTCTGTGTTTTACTTACAATTTCTAGAGTTTCATCTATTGCATTTCCAGAAGAAATATCTAAAAAAACATCGTCACCAGGAAATAGACCATGATCTGTTTTAGTTACAGTTAAAGTTGTTCCACTTTGTTGGTAAGTTGCATCAACTGAAGGTGCTAAATATCTTACAGCAAGTATTGGTAATCCAAAATCATAGAAACTAAATCCATCTGTATCTCTCATTCCACAAACATGTTCACCTAATTCTTTATTTTTAGAAGGAAAAGTAAATATTCTTGCAGGAATAAAAACTCCGGGAAACTGTTGAAATGTAAAAAATAATCTGTAATCTCCTCTTTTATCTCTTTCTTTAGAAGTAGATCCTAATATTGTTTGCATCATTACATATAGTTCGTATCCTCTCCTCCATCTAGTCCACAAAGAATCTTGATTATAAAATTTTACTTCGCTCTCTAATTCATAACCGTCAGATCCTCTTGGATAAATACTTGGTTCTTTTGGTTTATTATCAAAATTCTTAAATTTTTTATTAAAATCGAAATTTGATGATTTACCAAAATCTCTTATTTCGAATGCCATTTTNTTTAATAGAAACCACCTTGTACATTACAATAGAATCCATTTGTTAAAGCAGTAGCTCCGCTTGCAGCTACATATAAAGCTTGTCCTCTCTTCAACATTAGTCCTCTTTGCTTAGGAGCTATTTCATTATTACCTGATCCAAAATTAGATCCAGCCTGAACAGTAGGATGATTTATGAGAGGCAGTATCTCATTTAAAGTCAAACTGTAATATTGTTGACTTGAATCTACACTGGCTACAAATAAAGGAAAGAATTGATTTACGTTTGTTACTGTACCTGTATTTACAAGATAAAAACAAAAATCAGTAGGTAAAGATACATTTACGTTGCCTGTAATTGTTCCAGATACAGAAGGAACATCAACATCAAACGTGGTTGAAGTAAAGTTTGTTGTGTTTTTCACTTCGAAAGTATCGTCTTTTGGTACAGTTCCTGAACTATATGTAGAAAAATCTAAAAATACATTCTGACCTATTTCTAAATTATGACCACCTGATACAGTCACTGTGCAAGTAGTGCTATTTGCAGAGTATGTTCCTGATGTCACTGCTACTGAATCTATTGTCTGTATAACTTTTTTCGTATATCTAAAAAATATTTCGTCAATATATGCTCCACTAATCGCAGTATCGGTCAATCCAGAATCAACATCAAAAACTTTCGTAGCATTACCAACCGCTGTAGGAATCAAACTTGTTAAAAAAGATTGGCCTGAAGAAACCGTAACTAATGTGGACGAGGTTGCTGGGCGATCCACCATTAAAGGTTGTTTGTTTGAACTACTACTTGACACTTTTACTTTTTAAGAAACTTACTTTAATTATATAGGAAGGTTTTTTTCCTATTTTTCTTCTTTTTTCCCTTTTTTATTTTTAGCATCTCTAGCTTTATCTAAAGCTTCCTTACGTTTTTCTTTATCAGACATTTTTTCACCACTGCCATCTTCCTTCTTCTTGTTTTTGTTCTTAAAATATTCAAGAAGCTGGGGAGGCATTTTTCCTTTAGCCATCAGTTTTCTCCAATCTAGATACAGGAACAGATCTTACAAAACGATTTGGAAGATAATCTCCCCTAACAGTTGGGGATCTCATATAATCCCTTTCTGCAGTAAAGATATTTAATCGTCTGTCACCTGCCATTCTAGTACCACCTCTACTTTGCTCAAAAGGATTTCGAGCAATCTTTTCTCCCTGACCATAAATATTCTTATCTCTTCTTATACCTAATGTATAACCAAGTTGTGTTCTAGGTAAGACAGACATTTATAAAGCAGCTAAATTAAAAGTTACTGTTGCCGAACTATCCCCACCAGACTCACTTACGAATACACCTTTTACAAATTTAACTGGTCGATCTGCCACGCTATATGCATAAGTTCCATTTGAAGTAATAGTTTGAGCTGCAATAATTGGAGCATAATTTGTTCCATCAATGCTTCCATCTAAACGAACCACTACGTTAGTATCAATCGCAGCAACTGTCACCATAAAAGTATAACTTTTTGTAGCAAAAAAATTGTTTGATGCCACCTGTAAAACTGCCCCATCTCCTGGAGCTGTAAGAGCTGTATCAGTAAAAAATATTGTGTCTTGAAAATAGGTTACTGCCATTGTAAATTTACAATTCTTTTCTTAAGAATAACAGGGGGAAATGTTATTACCTATGATTCGTTTCTAAAAATAAACGTGTCCCCACAGCCACATCAGCTGGCCCTGGTAGAGCTTGTATGAACTCTGCACCTTCTCTATTAAATCTGTATCTAGCCTGTTCTGGATTGCGATAATTAGGCACATAAAGGTGCATTGCAAGTCTATCTGTTTCGTAAATATAAATTTCCGTCCAAGTTTTTAAAGTTTGCCTGAAATCTGAAGTTGAAACAGTACGATCAACGTCACCAAGTATACTCTCTATTCTATTTTTTGGAATATTATCATTATTAATGCTGCCAGTCATGTCAGTTCTTTTTTCAGCTTCATCACATCTACTTACTTGTTCAATGATCTTACTGACCCAAAAAGAATCCTGTACATTATTTATTGCTTCTTCCAACCTAGCTTGATCACCAGCTGGTATAGAAGTAATGTTGTAACCTAAATGCCAACGTACTTTTGATTGTATAAAGGTATCGAGTTTCATCCAAACAAGTAAAATATACCTGTTACTAGTCTACTCTCACTAAGTTCTCTTTAAATATTGCATCCCAATCAATTCTTTTNATTCCTTTTAATTGTTCTAATTTTGTATATCTNTCTCCTGTCATTGTTGTTTGTAAATCTTTTATATCTCTAGCTGTTTTCAANCCAACCCCTGGTAGAGTATCAGCAATTTGTCTTGCACTNGCAGTATTAATATTTAANCGTCTATCAAGAGGAAAAGTTTCTTTGTTAGTTGGTTTTGCACTTTTATCACCAGTGGCTTTTAATTCTGCAGTTAATCTCTCCTCTGTTTTTATTTTTTCATTAGTTGCCTCTAAATGAGGAACTAAATCATCTTCATGTACATAATCCACTTCATCATTAGCATTCACGACCATGAAGATTCCTTCTCCGTGCTGAGATATCTTCTCAACTAAACCACCAGTTACTTTGTGTTGATATAGCATAATTAAAATTGCTTTCCTTTAATTTAGCTTACCCTAATAATTTTTTATTGACAATAAAAAAGCGAGTCGAGAGACTCGCCTTTTTGTAACTCTATAAAGATATAGATTATGAATCTGTTCCGCCTACTTGTGAAGCAAAGTCCACGAAAGAAGAAACATCACTCCAAGATACAGCTGCTGCTGGACGTAAGTAGTTAACTCTACAAACGATATAAGCTGCTTTACCAGCATCTGAATCATCAGATGAGATAAATACACCGTCACCAGTGATTGTAGTGTTAGCAATAGCGTTTAAGTTATACACTTTAAAAGTAGTATCCGCTGTTACTTTGTACATCATGGAATTAGCTGCGTCACCTGCTGCTATTGTGCTAGTCACAGATGTCCAAGCTGGAAAATCACCAACTGTTGTATCTGCTGAGCCCTGAGCAAATGCTGAGTTTGCTGCAGTTATAGAACTAGATGCAGCTGCTAAACCATTTAGCTGTGTTGAAGGAACACCGAGTGGATTTCCACTGTTGTCAGGTCCTAAAAGTAGGATCTCACCAGTTGTACCACCAAGATCTGCTGTGATTGGAGATGCTGGGAAGCTAGGAAGACCACCTGAAGGTACGTCTTGTGCAATAGCTATAGAAGCTCCATAAACATATGCAGGTCTATCTGAACTTGCACTGACCACTAAACTTGTGCGGTCATCTCTAACCCTGTCACTAACTCTTCTGTCTGGAGAAGGTACAGTGATGTTAAAACTCTTGAAACTAGCTTTATCAGCTGTTAAGTTAGTTACTTTAATATAACCAACCTGTTCGAAGAGTTCAATTCCAGGCCAACCCTGAACACCTTCCTTGTTATAGCCAGATAATTTGTTAATCTGGTTACCAGGTTGAAGGATTGCCCCTGCGTTACTCTTGTAAGTTGCCATTAGTTAATACCTCCTATTACTCTGTAATTGTGAAGGCAGTGGTAATGAAGTCCTTATTCAAGTTCGCAAAACCAGCATATAATTGCCATATAAGAATGATAAATCTTGAGAAGTCATCATTNTTATTGATTAAAACTTGAGCGTTAGGACCACCGATACCAACACCGATAGCTTGAGGACCAAAGAATAGTCCTGCTGGAGTTGTCTTAGATACAGCTCCATTTCCATCTCCAATATCGACCGTAATTGTTTTAGATGGGAAGTTTGTAGATTCAAAGAATCTTACTCCTTCAAATACGAATCCAGAAGGCATAACTGGTTCACCAGCTACGAACTGAGCTTGTCCATACTGACCACCAGCATAGATTGCTTGGTTAGGACCCATTGCACCCATTAAAGGTGAACCTTGTCCCATTCCTGGATATCTAGCTACCTCACGGAAGCCTTGATCTGCTCTGAGATCTTTCATGAATGAAGGATCTGCTATACAACGGTAGTAACCATCTGCAAATACAGGTACGTGACGCTTTCTTAAACTCTTAACTACCTCAAGAAGGTCAGTCTTTACATTAAACTTGAAACGCTCAGAAGCATATTCTGTAGCAGAGTATGAGTTNAAAGTTGTTGAGTTAGANTTTGTCTTTGTATTTGGATAGTAGTAACCACCCTGTGTATCAGATGAAGCACCACGAGATTCAGATTTGAATAGTTCATCAATGAATACTCTGTCTCTCCACCTTCTATAGTCATCTAATAAAGTCAGTGAGCCAATTGATTGATGGAACATATTAAGGTTCCCAGTATCAAGCAGCAAACGCTGAGCAGTCATTAGAGTTTCTCTAGCAATCTTAAATGTGCTAGGAAGTGTTGTGTTATTAGGGTCAGCTGGACCTGTATACTCTCTTAGAGATACAAGAACCTTGTCCTTCACGATAGATCTGCTATTCGCTGTTCCGATAGTCTGGTCCTGAGTCCTCTCTCTTGAAGTCTTAGTACCTGGATTACCAAAGAAACGATAACGGTCTAACTGAACGGTCTGCCCTGGCTGCTTAGTGAAGTCATGTACGACCACTGGCTCGGAAGCCATTTCTACGATATACGCAGGATGAGGTCTATACAGCTCGGCACCAAGCAGCTTCGGAAAATCGTTATCTATAAACATTTTTAGAAGTCAGCTAGGTTTGCTGATAGTGAACACTGGAAAATAAATTCCAATATATAAATTATAAATTGACTTAATATTCTACTTATTTAAGTTTCAGGGTTTATTACTGATTGAGTTGTAGTCCCATTTAACATATTTCCTAAAGAATATGTTGTTGGTGGTACAGTTCCAATTCTTCCCATTGGATTAATATATCCATCTTCAGGTTGTAAATCTGCCTCTTGAGCAGCAGCCATTTCATCTTCTAGATCCATTAGATCCATAGCCATTTCAGCCATTTTTACTGCTTTTTTTGCTTTCTTAGTGTCCATTTACTTTTTACCTTTCTTTGATTCTAATGGAGGCTGACCTACAGGTAACTGAGTNAATCCAGCAGCTGGTAAAAATTGTGCTAAAAACATTTGTTCTTGAGATAAAATCATATCTTGATTTTGTTCAGCAGCAATCATGTTTCTTGGAGCTAATAAACCATTAGTTGGTAAAGGAGATCCGGGTAAATTTAATTTTAAATATGATGCATCTAAATCAGGAGGCATAGCAGCNGANTCACCNATTCTTGTATCTCCTCTTGTCTCATTCTTATATTTGNATATTCATCTGTATTTCCTGAAACTACTTGATTTTGAACATCAGTAGCACCAAACCCAATTAGTTGTGGTGAACCTATGGCTCCTCCAGCAGTACCAAGTCCTGCTAAAAATTGATCAGCCTTTTCATTTGTACTGGGTTTTTTCTTTTTTTTCATAATTAAAAATTAAATGGGGTGTTTTACCACCCCTTTAAAATTTACTCCATTACAAGAAGTTTCTGACGGAATACTTCAGGATTTTGCTGAGCAGCATTTAGATATCTCCATGCNTTTTGTGGATCACGGTCTGCAGCACCACCAAAGTCNTTCCAGAAATCACCAGNATCAGCTGGAGTCTGTGGCTGTGGAGGTACAGGCATCTCAGGTCTTACAGGAGCTTGAGCCTGTATCTGAGGATTCTGAATCTGCTGTCCTGCAAATGTAGGTGCTTGTGGATATGCTGGAGCTTCATCCTCTACAGGATAAGGTCCTTCTGGTCCAAAGAACTCACATGTGTAATCAGCTAATACATCTGGATCTGTTAAGATCTGCTCATAAGCTTTATGCTCATTAGACATTTCTTGTAGTAAGCCAACTGCTTCTTGTAATTGCTGATTAGTTGTGATTAATGAATCTTCAATCTGACAAGCGTAGTTATTTAAAACTGCTGGAGCATCTGCACCAAAGTGCTGAATTACCTCGATACTAGCTGGACTTACCCCGTTTGCTAGAAGTGCTTCCTCTGTCAGTACCTGAGAAGTTTGGGAAGAGTTGTTGGAGTATGCCTGGCTGTTGTTGTTCGAAGGCGTATAAGTCTGCTGAGCCGGATTGCTGTACTGGGTCGTTTGTTGGTATCCGTAGTTGCCCTGCTCTGTTGCTGGACTTGCCACTGACTGTTGACCCTGGAACGGGAATTGGACTGGTGAACTCAGGAGTCCTACCACCCTGTTGAACGCGTCCTTGTATGGGTTCTCCGCTTGTGGACTCGCCTGTTGTGACTGGGGGCTGTACGCTGTAGGGGCGGATTGGTACCCCTGTACCCCCATCTGGGCTTGCACTTGTGGTGCTGGTGCCACCTGAGTTGTTGTCGGTGCCACCCATTGGGGTGAAGTTGCTACTGAAGGAGCTTGAGCCGAACTCTGAGCCACGTAGCTGGTCTGTGGGGTCTGGGATACTTGGGGTGCTGATTGGGTCTGAGCTGCGGTAGCGTCCTGCATAAGTTACCTCTTTTTGTAAACTTTCTAGTGTTCTATATAAAAATGGGGTTAGATCCAATCGTGGATCTGCTGCCATTGGAAGGTTTGGCTGCTGAGGGTGTGGAGTCCTCATTTCTTGATTTATTAAGTCAATAAATGAAGAGTACGCCCTTTGTACTTCTCCNACCATTCTGAATGGAAAACCGGAAAGCATTCCAGCAATTTCNTCATCAGTTTTAGAAGGAAATAAATACTTCAGTGCTTCTATACTATCAACCCCCAATTCTTGAAGGTTTCTAGTAAATATGGATTGGTTTAATTTATCCTGTGCTGTATCTTCATACACAGGACCCATCCATCTCCAAAGTACCGTTCTATCACCATCGGGTGCAAGTCCTACAACCCCTTCTGGCACCTCTTGTTTTTCTAATGCTTCTGCNACTGCAGCTTGTATTTTTTGTTCATATTTTAATTTTTGTTTATCATATTTTTCTAATAATTTTNCCATTTCTTCTNGATCTTCTACAGGTTCAGGTGGAACTGGATATTTTATATTTGCAGAAAAAGCAAGAGATTTTCTAAATATTTGTTCTTCTTGATANATAATTAATTCNAAAACTCTACAGATTCCATACTGATAAATTTGTAAACATTTCTTTTTAGCTGTAGCACTAACTCGACCATATGCTGATTTAATTTCAGTTGCTGTTACGTTTGTAATACTTAAATCATCTATACCACCAAGTGCTAATCTAATTTCACTTCTTAATTGTTCTGTATAACGAGCTTGNTCAGATCCAACAGGATTAGGAGTAATAAATCCAACACGATCNGAAGGTTCTAAATTAGCTATAACTCTTGGAACTCTCATNCCACTTCCNGGTTTTCCTGAATANCCAGATGGAGCTCTTGTTACAGGATCAGATTTATATGTAGAACTAAATAGATCAACATTNGAACCAAAACCAGACTGACTGGATATACTTGGTCTTTGTGCAGTTTCAGAGTCGCTTTCTACAATGTCTTGTTTGGGTCTAGATGATAGAAGAGTTGGATTACCNAAGAATGATAAGTTTGCTCTAATATTTTTTACCATCTCATCATGAGCAACAATNTGATTNGCTAAAAATTCAAANTCNCCTGATCCTTCAGTTCCAAATGCATCAGGATTATTAAATACTTCTACACATGGAATAAANTCCATAGTGTTTTCTACAGTTTTTNTATCAAAAGATGCAAAAGTTGTACTTTCTTGATCAAACTTTAATTCTTGCTCACTATGAATCTCCTCTATTTCTTTTGCAGTAATTTTTAATCTCATATATCTTTTATCTGTATTTAAACCAACACCAGCAAAACCCTTAGAAGATTTCACTTTATATGGATAGATGACTACTACCTCTTCAAGTTCTCCCTCTGGAGAATAATATGATCTATAAGAATCTTTATTAAACCAATAAATTCTATATGATTTTTTTGTAGGTCTTATATAAAATAAACCTTTTCCATATACTAAAAATCTGTCCCATATTGCATCAAGTCTTGCATCTAATTGATTAAATTTAATTACCTGTTGTATAAAATCAAATCTTTGAGTTCCAAGGTTATCCTGCATCGGATAAAACTCAACTCCCTGTCTTATACCAAACATCTTCATCTGGGATAAGTGAGAACTAATTAGCATAGTATCTGCAGTTCCCTTACCGTCCCTTGTA
>FUFK010066637.1_pt1 | contig 15772 bp, 18 predicted proteins | sample 1021851 | NCBI WGS metagenome assembly FUFK01 (sample SAMEA51879418, study PRJEB19060) | metagenome | reverse complement strand
GCTTTAGCACCTGCACAAAGACCTTCGGTAGGGGCTGGCAAATCGTCCGAGAGCCACTATCTCGCCGCCAGGGCGTTTGGATGAACCGCGACGGGAAAGGGATGGGGAGCGATGAAAACAGAAGCCACGGGCAGTGTGCTGATCACCGATCAGGATGGCATTGGTGAGCTGGCGATTACCACGCTGGTCCGCGAGCCCGACGATGCGCCAGAAACCAGTCTTTCAGAAATCGCTCAGATGGAGTCGCCCGAGGTCAGCAGCTGGGCCACCGCCGCATTTGGTGATTTCTCGGGCGTCACGGGGCNGTTCACCGAGGAGGGGGNGGTANTGCAGGAGTGGTACCTCAGCCACGGCGTCGCGCTACTGTATTGCACCTATGCCTGTGATGCCGAGGACGCGGGCATGGATATGCCGGCGGTGGAGGAGATTCTCGGCACGCTGGTGCCGGGAGATGCGCTGCTAGTTGGTTAGCTGAAACCCGCTGAGCAGGTGGGGTAAGCTGTCGGTCTAGGAGACGGTCCCGGTGACCCGCACCCGCTTACGTCCCGCAACCGGCGCCTCGACCTGCGCTTTGGCGCGCTGTTCAATGCTGCTATCGATCTGGTTCTTGAGCGCAATAAGGAACCCTGTCACCAGAAACGCACCGGGTGGGAGGATCGCTACCAGAAAGGGGTAGTCCACATTAAAGACCTGCCAGCGCCAGGATTCCGCTCCCGCCCCGAACAACAGTTGCATGTCGGCAAAGAGTGCGCCTGTGCCGAGGAGTTCGCGTATCGCTCCCAGCAACACCAACACGGCACCGAACCCGACGCCCATGATGAAGCCATCATAGAGGGCAGCAGGTAGCGCATTTTTACGGGCAAACGCATCGGCGCGGCCCAGAATGATGCAATTGGTTGTNATCAGCGGCAGGAAAATACCGAGAATCTGATAGAGCTCGTAACTGTAGGCCTGCATCAGCAGCTCGGTGACGGTGACCGCCGCGGCAATGATCATCACAAATACGGGTAGCCGGATGGTGTCTGATACCACAGAGCGAATCAGCGACACGGTGGTATTGGAGACCACGAGCACGAACAGCGTCGCCGCCGCTAATCCCAGGGCGTTCACAGTAGAGGCGGTGACCGCGAGTAAAGGGCACAGACCCAACAACTGCACCAGGGCGGGGTTATTCTTCCAAAGCCCGTTCAGCGTCAGTTGGCGATACGAAGTGCTGCTCATGCCGAGTCCGCTTCCGTTTCAAAAAGAGTTGCCGCGTTCAGGGTAGCGTATTCGAGTGCCCGGCGCGTGGCGAGGATNACNGCGCGCGGGGTCACTGTTGCGCCAGTAAATTGATCAAACACCCCCCCTTCTTTTGCCACATTCCAGCCGCTCAGTGCCGGGTTGGCGAGGCTGCGCTCGTTGAAATCGAGGATCCAATCAGATTTGCGCAGGTCGACTTTGTCTCCCAGTCCCGGCGTTTCCCGATGNGCTACCACGCGTACTCCCGCCACCGAGCCATCTCGGCGCACACCCACCAGCGCGCGGATATCACCGCTGTACCCGTCCCGGGCGGTGGCGGGCAGGATCACGCCAACAACAGTATTTCCTCGCCTCACCCGATAACCCTGACGGCGTTCTCTGATGCCCAGTAGCGCGGTCTCTGCGGCGACCTCAAACACGTCATCGACGATCTGGTTGTCATGGGTGTCGGGCGGAAAGATCTCTAATAGTTGCCGCGCCTCTGCGCGCCGCACCTCAAAGTCGATTTGTGCTTTGGTGCCGAGGTAGGTCCAGCCGATGGCGACCGACGTGATGGCGGCAAACAGGGCGAGTACCGTACCGCTCAGACCAATCGATGCGAGCCATTTCATGATTCGCGACTCCCGGTGCCGTATACCTTGGGCTGGGTGTAGTGATCGATAAAGGGCGCACAGAAATTCAGGATCAACACAGCGAATGCGACGGCATCGGGGTAATTACCCAACGTACGGATGAGATAAATCAAAACGCCTATCAGCGCGCCGAATATGAGCCGGCCCTTATTCGAGACGGCAGAGCTGACGGGGTCAGTGACAATAAAGAATGCCGCGAACATGGTGGCGCCGCTGAACAGGTGGAACAGGGCGCTGCCGCCGCTTTGGGAGCTGCCGCCGTCATAACCCATGAGCGCGCAGAGAGCGACTGCGGCGAGCATCGCAATCGGTGCATGCCAGGTGAACACCCGCCGNTACAGCAACCAAGTGCCACCCAGAAGAAAGGCGAGATTGGCCTCGAACCAGCCAATACCTCCCCAGCCGGTGAGTTCGGGGCTGCTGGTGAGCAGATCGTCAAACAGCAGTCCGGTGTTCTGCCGGAGTAAGTCGAGCGGAGTGGCGGCGGTGACCGCGTCAATCGTTGTCGGTGCAAAAAGGTGACGGAAGGTGTCCATAAGGCCCGGCACCTCCGCCAGACCTCTTGGAGAAGCCCAGGCACTCATCTGCACCGGGAAGGAGATCAAGAGCACCACGTAGCCCACCATGGCGGGNTTGAAGGGGTTGTAGCCCAAACCGCCAAAGACCTGCTTGCCGAGTAGCACCGACGTCAAAACGCCGATCGCAATCAGCCACCAGGGGGCGTAGGGCGGCAGCGCAATGCAGAGTAGGGTCGACGTCACGAGCACGCTGAGATCGCCGACTGCGACTTTGGGGTCGCGACCGCGCAGCGCCACAATGGCGTACTCGCACCCGACGGCAATCAGGCCGCCAAAAACGATATTCACCAGCGTGCCGGGTCCAAAGTAAGCGGTCAGCACCACGACCCCGGGCAACGTGGCCAGCAAGACGTCCCGCATGACGGCGGATACCCGGCTCTGTCCCGAGGCGTGAGGCGAGGTGACCTTGAGTAGACTCAAGGCGTTTGCTCCGGTTCTGAAGCCTGCTCCGCTTTACGTGCCTTGGCGCGCTCAATCGCGGCCTGAATGGGATCAGCGCCGTCCTCGGCGGCTTTACTCTGTGCCGCGGCCTTGCGAGCCGCGCGTTTGGCTTCTCTCTCGGCGGCCTCGGTTTCCAGCCGCACTTGCCGCGCTTCGAATCGTTCCCGTGAGTTATCCGAGCGCCGCTTCTCTTGCTCGCTGTCGCGAATCTGGCCCTTGGCGGCGCGGTAGTACTGCACCAGTGGGATCTGACTTGGGCAGACATAGGCGCAGGCGCCACATTCAATGCAGTCAAATAGACGGTGCTCTGCTAGCTGCTCCTGATCTTTGGCCCGCGCATACCAATAAAGTTGCTGGGGTAGCAGCGATGCGGGGCAGGCCTCCGCACAGTGGCCGCAGCGGATGCAGGGTTTTGCAGGCTCAGGTAATGGCAACTCTGTGGGTGTGGGGGCGAGCAAGCAATTGGTGATTTTGGTAATCGGTGCGTTCAGATCCGATACCGCAAACCCCATCATCGGGCCCCCGTGAATGATGCGCTGCTGGGGCGCCGCGTTAAGGCCCGCGTGGGTCAGGAGTGCCGTAATCGGCGTGCCAAGGCAAGCGGTCACATTCTGTGGCGAAGCCAGCGCCTCGCCGGTCAGCGTGACGATGCGATGCGTCAGCGGCACCCCATCAATGATGGCGCGCTTGGCGGCGACCGCGGTCCCCGGATTCACGCAAACCAGTCCGATATCNGCCGGGATCCCGCCTGACGGGACCTGCTGGCCGGTCAGGATTTCGATGATCTGCTTTTCGCCACCCGAAGGATACTTGGTAGGGAAGGTGGCGAGCTCAATCACTGCGCCCGATCGCGCGATGGCAGCCTCGACACTCGCGATGGCATCGGGCTTGTTGTCTTCAATGCCGATCAGAATCGATTCTGCCGAGACGATATGCGCCAGAATTTGCGCCCCCTCGATCAGTTCTTCTGCCTGGCACTGCATCAGCGTGTCATCGGCGGTGATATAGGGTTCACACTCGGTGCCGTTGACCAGCAGCGTCTCGATCGGTCGCGTGGGCCCAGGNTTTAGTTTTACGGCGGTGGGAAATCCTGCTCCGCCCATGCCCGCAACNCCGGCTGCACGCACGNGCTCTACTAGGGCGGCGGCGTCCAGCGCNCGCCATTCCGTGATACCGGTGAAAGACAGCCACTCATCTTGNCCATCNGTNTCGATCACAATGCATTGATCCTGAAGNCCGGAGGCGTGGGCAATGGGGCGCGCNTCGATCGCCGTCACNGTGCCNGAGGTCGGCGCATGCACCGGCACGCTCATGACACCCTGTGCCTCAGCGATTGTTTGCCCTCCTAATACACGGTCTCCCACATTCACGATGGGTAAGGCCGGCACACCAAGGTGCTGGCGCAGTGGCAGCACCAACACAGGTGGTAGGGGGGCTGGCTCCAGTTCCCCCGGGCGCGACAACGCTTTGCGCTCGGGTGGATGGATGCCACCGTGAATATCGTGGATCTGTCTCATGCGGCGTCCCGCGCTAGGGCATCGGTCGCAATGATGTCGAAACGTGGCGCCCTGTCTTCGGGTAGCGGCCAGTGCCAGAAACCAATGCCTTCTTTACGCGGAATCAGGTCAATGCAGTCGACGGGGCAGGGCTCGATGCACAAGTCGCACCCGGTGCATTCGTCCGCAATCACCGTATGCATCACCTTGGCGGCACCGAGAATCGCATCTACTGGGCAGGCTTGAATGCATTTTGTACAGCCAATGCATTCATCCTCGCGGATCCAGGCTACCACCGGCTCTTTCTCCACGCCGTGCTCAGCGTCCAGCGGCTGCGGTTCGACGTCCAATAGATCGGCCAGCGCCTGAATGGTCTCTTCACCACCGGGTGGGCACTTGTTGATGGCATCGCCATCGGCGATCGCCTCAGAATAGGGTCGGCACCCCGGATAACCACACTGGCCACATTGGGTCTGGGGCAATATCGCATTGATCTGATCGCTGATCGGGTTGCCCTCAACCCGGAATCGAATGGCGGCAAAGCCCAGCAGCGCACCGAATATGGCGCCGAGTCCCAGCAANGCGCTGAGTGCAGCCAGAAGCGGTTGATCGCTGAGCAGGGCCAGCATCAGATCAACCCCGCAAAGCCCATAAAGGCGAGGGAGGCGAGTCCTGCGGTGATCATGCCAATGGCTGCGCCCTGAAAGGGCTCGGGCACGTCGGCGACCGCCAGGCGTTCNCGCATGGCGGCGAATAAAACCAGCACCAGCGAGAACCCGAGTGCCGCACCAAGGCCATAGAACAATGATTCAATGAAATTATGTGCCTGATTGATATTCAGTAGCGCCACACCCAGCACCGCGCAGTTGGTGGTGATCAGCGGCAAAAATACGCCGAGCACCCGATGGAGCAAGGGACTGGTTTTACGCACTACCATTTCTGTGAACTGCACCACCACGGCGATCACCAGAATGAAGCTGATGGTGCGCAAATAGGCGAGATCTAGGGGAACCAACAGGTAGTTGTAGGTCAGGTAGCTGCAGACCGACGCGAGGGTCAGGACNAAGGTNGTCGCAACCGACATGCCCATGGCGGTCTCGAGTTTATTAGACACACCCATAAACGGGCACAGCCCCAAAAACTGCACCAACACGAAGTTGTTGACCAAGACCGCGCCCACCAAAAGCAGCGCGATATCACCCAGCATGTCATCCCCCTGCGGCGGACTGAAANCGACTCAAAACCGCAATAGTAGGCAATATATCAGGTGTCTGGCAGGAAGTATCTGCGGGCTCAGGCGCNGCTTTTGCTGGCCTCGACCATCGCTGCCACNACGTCNGCGTCGACCCGCTGGAGGAGCGGCTCAAATGGGGCGAGTTCATGTGCGACCAGCGGCGCATCGAGGTCCGTCCANTCGAGGGAGCACTGCAGAAAAGCCTCTGATTTCTCGGCCATCGCGGGCAGCACGGGCTTCAGATAGGTGGCCAGCGCGCGGAACAGATTGACGCCAACGGAGCAGACTGCCTGTACTTCGCTCTCGAGCGCTTCATCCTTGGCCATCACCCAGGGCTTCTTGTCGTCAATGTACTGGTTGGCCCGGTCTGCAAGGGCAATGATCTCGCGCATGGCACGATTGAACTCTCGCGCTTCATAGAGCGTGGNAATCTTGTCGCCGGCNTCGATAAACGACTGGACNAGTTCCGGCTCCGCGCAGGTNTCGCTCATCTGGTTATCGAATTTTTTGCGCAGGAAGCCCGCGCAGCGGCTGGCGATATTGACGACCTTGCCGATGAGATCCGAATTCACCCGCTGCACGAAATCATCGAGGTTGAGGTCAATATCGTCGACGCCACCCGAGAGCTTGGCCGCAAAGTAGTAGCGCAGATACTCGGGATCGAGGTGCTCAAGNTAGGTCTCCGCCAGAATGAAGGTGCCCCGGCTCTTGGACATCTTGACCCCGTTCACCGTCAGAAAACCGTGGGCATACACGGCCGTCGGCTGCCTCAACTCGGCGGCGTCGAGCATGGCGGGCCAGAACAGGCCGTGAAAGTTGACGATGTCTTTGCCGATGAAGTGATACAGCTCGGTGTCACCCCCGGGCAGCCAGTAGGCGTCGAAATCATCGCCCTGTTCGCGGCAAAGCGCCTCGTGGCTGGCCATGTAGCCGATCGGCGCATCGAGCCAGACGTAGAAGTATTTTTCAGGGTATCCGGGGATCTCGAAACCAAAGTAAGGCGCATCCCGGCTGATATCCCAGTCCTGCAGTCCGGCCTCGAGCCATTCTTTCAGCTTATTGGCAATCGGCTCCTGCAATTGGCCGCTGTTGATCCAGTCAGTCAGCAGGCCCTTGAAGTGGCCCAGCTGGAAAAACAGGTGGCTCGAGTCTTTATCAACGGGCACGGCGCCCGAGAGCGCGGAGACCGGGTCAATCAGGTCGGNCGGGGAGTAGGTGGCTCCGCAGGCCTCGCAGTTGTCGCCATACTGATCCGGGGCTTTGCACTTTGGGCATGTGCCCTTGATGAATCGATCGGCTAGGAACAGACCTTTTTCGGGATCGTAGGCCTGGGTAATGTCGCGCACAGCGATATGCCCACCTGCCTCAAGCCGTTTGAAAATCGTCTCGGACCAGCGCTGATTTTCAGGTGAATGGGTTGAATGGTAGTGATCGAATTGGATNAGGAAGCCCGCNGAGTCTCGCTCGTGCTGGGCCTGAATCGCGGCGATATGNTCTTCCGGCGTGCGGTTAGCGGCTTCCGCCGAGAGCATGATGGCGGTGCCGTGGGCATCGTCGGCGCACACATAGCGGCAGTGGTGACCGCGAGATCGTTGAAAACGCACCCAGATATCGGTTTGAGCCTGCTCAAGCATGTGTCCGAGGTGCAGGGGCGCGTTGGCATAGGGTAATGCCGACGTCACCAGTATGTTTCTCGGGGTGGTACTCATGGGGCGCGCGATCCGGCGTGAAACGGCGCGCAGTCTACCGGATTTTCGGTCTTTTCGCTGTGGCGGGTGATCGGAAGGTGGGGCCGGCGCGGTATACTCACCCGGTAGCTTCGANCAAGGATAAAAGTGGTGTCATCACCTCACCACGTGGTCGCTGTGGCCTCGGGAAAAGGCGGCGTCGGCAAGTCGACGGTCACCGCCAATCTGGCAGCCGCCCTCAGACAGCAAGGGCTGTCCGTTGGCCTGCTGGATGCCGATATCTACGGACCGAGTCAACAACTCATGTTGGGCGTCTCTGACAACGTCACCCCCGATCAGCAGGACGGCGAATTCNTGCTGCCGGTGGAAGCACATGGACTGAAAACCATGTCGATGGGTTATTTGAGCTCTGCCAAGACGCCCATGGTGTGGCGCGGGCCGATGGCGAGCTCGGCGATGGCGCAGCTGCTGGAGAAAACGTTGTGGGGTGATCTNCACGTTTTGCTGGTTGATATGCCGCCGGGCACGGGGGACATCCAGCTGACGCTGGCGCAGCGTGCGACCCTCTCGGGCGCCGTAATCGTCACCACGCCGCAGGACATCGCGCTCCTCGATGCGCGCAAGGGCATCGAAATGTTTCAAAAGGTAGAAGTCCCGGTGTTGGGACTGATTGAGAATATGGCGGCTCATGTCTGCTCTGAGTGCGGGCACGTGGAGCCGCTCTTCGGCGAGGCGGGTGGTCAGNAGCTGGCCGCGCGTTATGAAGTGCCGTTGCTGGNTCAAATCCCGCTCCACAAGGCCATACGCGAGCACTCTGATGCGGGTCAGCCGGTCGTCTTGGCGGAGCCAGACGGCCCGATCGCGGNAATCTACCGCAGCGCCGCAACGCAACTGATGGCCGTTCTAGGTCAACAGCAGCCCGCTGCGGCACCCGTTATCAGCATGGGTGATTGAGTCAGCTTCATCACCCGCACCGAGCAGCAGGAGAATACCTTTGAGTATCAAATCAGATCGATGGATTCGCCGCATGGCAGAGCAGGAGGGCATGATCGAGCCTTTCGCCCCCGACCAAATCCGGATGGATGGTGATCGGCGGCTGATTTCCTATGGTACGTCGAGCTACGGCTACGACGTGCGCTGCTCGCGAGAGTTCAAGGTCTTTACCAATATCCACTCAGCGACGGTCGACCCCAAGCATTTCGACGAGGACAGTTTTGTCCACGTTGAAGGGGACGTCTGCGTGATTCCCCCCAACTCCTTTGCGCTCGCCTGCACGGTGGAGTACTTCCGCATCCCGCGCAATGTGTTGACTATTTGCCTGGGCAAATCGACCTATGCGCGCTGCGGCATCATCGTGAATGTGACGCCACTCGAGCCCGANTGGGAGGGCCACGTCACACTGGAGTTCTCCAACACCACGACCCTGCCCGCAAAGATCTACGCCAACGAGGGTGTCGCACAAATGCTGTTCTTTGAGTCTGATGAGGTGTGTGAGACCAGCTATGCCGACCGCGGCGGCAAGTATCAGGGCCAGCGGGGTGTCACCTTACCCAGAGCCTAGGTGCGGCGAGCAGTGAACGCGGCTCGGGGGCAGTGAGTAATGAACAGAGCCCGGACAGACTCCGCGGTGACAGTGAGCGGTGAAAAGCGTGGTCTTCAAGTGGGTCTCAGGTCTGCGGGACTAGGGCACTGCCCCAGAGACGGCCTGCCCTTCAATAGTGGCACTGTGCAACTGAATTACCGTCTTCGACCCTTTTTCTACATGTTCCGTGCGGACCATCAGAAAGTCATGGTCGACCGCGAGCCAGGTATCCGAACTGCGCTCGTCGGGCTCATCGTGAATCAGCCGGTAGTGAACGGTATTGAGCCCGCCGACCGGTGTCTCGATCACAGTAGTGTCGATCAAATCAAAATGCTTCAACTTAATTTTCGGTCCATCGACGATGTAGAGGGAGATGCGCTCNGGCGGCGCCTCTGCGAGCAACAGCTTCAGTCGCACCTGTTCTTGTTGGCTGAGGCGATCCAGCACCTCAGGTGACCAGGGGTGTTCGGTCCACTCCTTTTTCCTCAGGCTGCGTATCGTCCCCGCCTCCTCATCAAAGAGCACCTCGCGGCGGCGGTTACTGATACCACTCAATTGGTAAATGAATTGCTCCCCGACGATACGATCGCCCTCCACAGAGAAGTCAGAGTCTTCACTCAGTTTGACCACGAAGCCTTTTTCGCCGCTTTGTAAGAGGTGGTAATGCCCGTTGTCCTCTGTGAGGGTCCGCGTGAGCGTCACGCTCAGTCCGGCCACTTTGGTCTTGTACTCAGCTGTGTAAAGCGACAGCGCGCTTTCAGCCATGGCTGACGCTGCAGTCAATGCAGTCAATAGTGTTGCGATGATCAAACCTGTGACTGGCCAAAGCCTCATGATGTGCTTTCCCAAAGTTCTCCCGATGGCGGCANTGGCATGCCATCCTTTATTAGGCTGCCATCTTCCCATGTCAGCCTGCCGCAGAGATGCCAGTTTATGGCCACAGGGTAAATCTGATGCTCCACCGCCAGCACGCGGGCTGCGAGCGCATCGGCGTCATCCCCGGAATTGACGGGGANCTTAGCTTGTAGGACCGGCGGGCCACCATCCAGTTCCCCGGTGACNTAATGCACCGTTGCTCCNGCGTNGCTGTCGCCGTTGTCCAGCGCGCGTTGGTGGGTGTGGAGGCCCGGGTACAAAGGCAGTAACGACGGGTGAATATTCATCAGTCGCTCGCTGAAGCGCGCCACAAACTCCGGGGTCAGAATACGCATGAAGCCGGCGAGCACGACCAGGTCGGGTTGCGCGCTGTCGATAGCGCCCGCCAGATCCTGATCAAAGGCTTCTCGCGTCGGGTAGCGTTGGTGGTCAATCAGGGCAGTTTCAATGCCGGCGTTTTGTGCAATGCTGAGACCGCCGGCGCCCAGACGATTGCTGATCACCAGCGAGATCTCTCCGCCCAATGATCCCTCTAGGCTTGCGTTCAGCAGCGACTGGAAATTTGAGCCGCGGCCCGACAGCAATACAGCGACGCGCTTTGTCACACGGGTAGCCCTAGCAGAAAGTTACGCCAACCGCGTCGTCAGAAATCTCACCCAGCGCCCAGCCCGACAGGCCCAGCGCGTCGAGCTGGCTCAGTGTCTCGGCGGTGTGTTCGGCTGCGACCACTAGAATCATGCCGACACCACAGTTGAAGGTGCGCATCATCTCCAGCTCTTCGATATTGCCGCCAGCCTGCAGCCACTCAAATACCGGGGGTAGTAACCAGCTGTCGCGATGGACACGTGCTCCCACACCTGCGGGTAATACCCTGGGCAGGTTTTCCAGAATGCCGCCGCCGGTGATATGCGCCATGGCTTTGATGCCGACGGTCTTTTGCAATGCAAGCAGCGGTTGGTTATAGATCGTGGTGGGGGCCAGCAGTGCTTCGCCCAGACTCACCTCGCCACAGCTTTGCTCTGGGTCAGCGCTCGTGTGCTCAAGCACCTTGCGAATGAGGGAGTAGCCGTTGGAATGTGGGCCGCTGGAAGGCAAGGCGATCAGCGTGTCACCGGCCTGGACCGTGCTCCCGTCAATNATGTTGGCGCGTTCCACAACGCCGACGCAGAAACCCGCCAGGTCGTAATCCTCGCCCTCATACATGCCAGGCATTTCAGCCGTCTCGCCGCCGACCAGCGCCGCGCCCGCCAGCTCGCAGCCTTTGCCAATACCGGATACGACGGCGGNAGCCACCTCTACATTGAGCTTGCCGGTCGCGTAGTAGTCGAGAAAAAACAGCGGTTCCGCGCCCACGACGGCAATATCGTTACTGCACATGGCGACCAGATCGATACCAATGGTGTCGTGGATACCCAGATCCATTGCNAGTCGTAATTTGGTGCCCACGCCATCGGTACCGGAGACCAGAATCGGCTCCGCGTAGCCCGGCGGAATCGCGCACAGTGCGCCAAATCCTCCCAGCCCGGTCAACACTTCGGGGCGGAGCGTGGCCTGACTGACCGACTTGATGCGCTCTACCAAAGCATTACCGGCATCGATATCGACGCCGGCATCGCGATAGGTCAGTGANNGTTCTGAGNAGGATGAATCGGCCATGCCGCGATCTCTGCCAGTCAACGTGCGATATTAATCTGCCGGCCCTATCGAGGAAAGCAAAACGGTGCACTTTGGTTGATAATAAGGCTCGCCGATCGCGTNACCGCCAACAGGTCGCCAGGGAAGACACCGTCAGTGCAACAGCCAATAAACAGCGCCTTAGTGGCACAGAGCGTTCCATGTGAGGACGGAGCGACGCTGTGAACGGCCTGTTACCTCAGTGCCGGTGCTTGACCGCGCGAGCGGTGATCAGCGTCCTGCTGCTTGCCTGTGTGATGACAGACCTGTCGCAGCGCGCGCTGGCCCAGAGCGACGAGGTGGTTATTCGCATCGAGGTTGAGGACCGCAGCGAGGACACCATTGACCGTGCAGCCNGGGAGGCCTTGGAGACTGCGCTCCTGAAGCGGTCGGGCGATCGGGCCTTACTGCAACACCCCGCCGTCGAGGCGGCGTTGGCCTCGGCGCGCACGCAGTTGTCCCTTTATCAGTTTGAACGGGTTGGGGGGAAGACCCGGTTTGTTGCGCAAATCGACCGGACGGTGGTCGAAGACTTGATCAAAGCCGCAAATGGCACCTTCTGGACAGAAGCTCGCCCGCCCATCCTGCTGTGGCTAGTGATCGATGATCCCGCGGGCCGTCGTTTTGGGAACACCGCGGCGGAACAACCTCTCTGGGAGCGCCTCAGCGAGACATTTGATGATCTGGGCGTCAAGCTGCGACGCCCTCTGTACGATCTGTCAGATGCAGTATTGGTGTCACCGGATGGGCTTTGGCGGCGCGATTTTGGACCGATCGTTGAGGCATCGGAGCGCTATGGTATGACTCATCTGCTGCTCGGGAGATTGATTCGTCTCAGTAACGGGCGCTATATCGGCGAGTGGGTGTATCGCGATGTCTCGGTGGAGCGTGCGGTCTCCATACAGGCGGATTCGTTGGAGACAGCGATAGACCCCGGTGTCACGCTGGCGATGGCAGAAATGCGCCGGCAGTATGCTGTGGCACTGACCACAGACACTGCGACAAAGGCNTTGCGTGTGCGCGTGAACNACGTGGTGACACGGGACGACTACCGGGCGGTCACAGCCGCCATGCGTGGGATCCAAACCTTGGATCATGTGCGTCCTGTGGCGGTGCAGGGAGAGACTCTGACGCTAGAACTGCAGGGTGTTGGTGATGCCGAAACCCTCACAAGGTTGATGGCCTCGCGGACCGATTTAATCTGGGTGAGTAGCGATCCGGACAGCGATGAAGGTTTGGTGCTCGCCTGGCGAGCGCCCTGAGCAAAGCCCGGTAATATCGAACGACTGATGACCCAAGAACCCGGCCAAATCCCGCTGCTGATGCGCAGCGAAGATCTCGCAACCTGGGATAACTGGCTCAGCCGCCCCGAGACGGCGGCCCTTGAGCAGCTCCTCAGATCCCAGGTGCCTGAACACAGCGCCTATGTATGGGGCGGTGCAGGGATGGGCAAGAGCCATATCCTCCAGGCCTGTTGCGGTGCGGAGGGGTTGGATGCTCGCTATATTCCGCTCCNGGACTTGATCGATTTTGCGCCNGAGCAGGTGCTGGCGGATGCCGAGGTCGCGNGTCTCATAGCGATTGACGACATCGACTGCGTGGAGTCCCGTGCTGGTTGGCAGGAGGCACTGTTTGCCCTGTTTAACGCTTCACGAGAAACGGGTGCGCAGCTTCTGGTGACGGCGGACAAGGCACCTCAGCAATTGCTANANGCATTACCTGATCTTCGCTCTCGATTGAGCAGCCTGCCGGTTTTTCAGATGCCGCGTTTTACCGAGGAGCACATTGCCGAGTTACTCGCACTGCGCGGCGTAGAGGCGGGCATTGAGCTCTCGGACGACGTCGCCCGNTATTGCGCGCTNAGACTGNCGCGGCACCCGCGTGCTGTTGTGAGCTTTATTAACCAGCTCGACCAGCTGAGTCTGGCGCAGCGCCGCGCCGTGACCATCCCCTTCGTNAGGGAGTCGGGACTGCTTCGTCAGGCTGAGGGGTAGCGTATTCGCCGGGNGCTAACTGNAGGTAGCCCCGCAGCCAATGCACCAACANATACAGCGGCACGGTATCGATCAATGCACACAGCGCCTTGAACGCGTAGTTGCTGCCGACCAGTGTCAGCAACGCGGCGACGGCAATATCGCCCGCCAAAAAAGCGGCACCGAAAGTCACGGTCACCACCATGACGGAATCGACGAGTTGGCTTAGGAGCGTGCTGAAGTTGTTTCTCAGCCACAGGTGTTTACCGCGAGTGAGCCGCTTCCAGAAGTGATAAAGCTGCACGTCACAGTATTGCGCGGCGATGTAGGCCAGCATTGAGGCGAATACAGCACCCGATGTGGTGGCGTAAATCAGCTGGAAGAGCCCGATTTCAGATTCCACCACGGTGCCATTCGGGAGTGTGACCGGCGCGGCCAGTTGCAGCACCTGCCAGGGAGGCATCACCGCCTCGGGTACGGCGGGCGCCACAGCACCCAGCGTCAGCACGCCCAAAATCAGGAAGTTAATGCCCAGACCNACGCTGACCAGAAAATTCGCGCGGGCCTTGCCATACAGTTCGCTGATNAAGTCAGTGCAGAGAAAAGTGAGCGGGTAGGGGAGCACCCCGACCGCGAGCGCCAACGGCCCGAATTGGATAAAGCGGGTGATGCCCACCACATTGAGCAGCGTCATNGCCGANAGAAAAATGCCGGCCAGCACGAGAAATGTGCGCTCGCGGCGCTCCNTGATGAAAGCGGTGCTGGCGGTCACGTCAGTGTTCCACCTGCCCCAGATTGCCGTGCATGACCGAACCGTTAATCACGGGGTGGTCGTGAGCCCATAGGATCAGGTCNGCAATTTCACTGGGCGCNACGAGTCTGCCAAAGCTGTTCATCTCACCCAGATTGTCGAGCACGGCGTCGTCGTGGCCAACATGCTGGCGCAGCATGCTGGTATCGGTGAAGCCGGGACAGATGAGTGCGGTATGAATGCCTCTGCCCATGAGGTCCTGACAGGTTGCCCGCATCATGCCCAGCTGGGCATGCTTGCTGACAATGTAACTGAAGGCCCCCGCCACAGCCTTTTCCGACAGCGTCGAGCCGACATAGAGCACGCTGGATCCTGCGGGCATCAGCGGCAACAAGCTGCGATTCAAGGTGTTGATGCCCACTACATTGACCGCCAGGACCCGGGACAAATCGGCGTCCTCGGTGGTGTCGCAGCGATCTTTGAGCATGAGTGAGGCGTTATGGACCAGACACACCGACGCACCGCCGGCATCNGCTACCCTCGATGCCAGCGTGGCGCAGGTTTGGGACGCNGACTGCTCGTCGGCGAGATCCGTCGCCAGCGTTTCGACCCCGGGCACGGGGCAGTCCCGGCGAGAGATGTTGATAACGGTATAGCCGTGCTCAACAAATTGCTCCGCTGCTGCTGCGCCAATACCGGAGCTCGCACCGGTCAGTATCGCGATCGGGTCCATAAGGACTCCCGTGGTCTATNAGAGGGCGACAGGGTACTGCAGGCTCAACTCAGGGTCACGGACTCACTGCACGCCTCGCTGGGGTGGCCGTGCGCTCGGACTTGCCGAAAATGGGCGCATCACACACCATAACGGCAAACNGTAAGGGACCTCCCATGAGCCAGTTGGCGACATTGCACATTGATAAGCAGGCGCACAAGTTTTCTGCGGCCCACTTCACTATCTTCTCCGAGACGGAGCGGGAGCGCCTNCATGGACACAACTACGGCGTATCGGCGCGGATTGTGGCGGCGATGGGGGACAACGGTTTTTCCGCTGACTACAACGTGTACAAGCGGGCACTGCAGCGACTTTGCGATGACCACGATGAGTACATGTTGCTGCCGAGTCAATCACGCTGGCTTCAGGTGGCTGAGGAAGACGACGAATATCTGGCGACTTTTAATGGCAAAACGCTTCGCTTCCCAATCGANGAGACGCTGCTGCTGCCTATCACCAATGTCACCGTNGAAGCGCTGGCCCATTACTTGTTGAATCGGCTNATGGAAGAGGCAGATNTGGGCGATCTGNTAGAACTGGAGCTGTTTGTCAGCTCTGGCGATGGCCAGACGAGCTCGGCCTGCTGGCAAGCACCTTAAAAAAACGCTTTTTTTGGAACTTTTCGCTGAAACCCCTGTCACAGAGGCAGTTGTTGAGATGGCGATGTCCACGGGTGCACCGCAAGGGAAACATCTGAGCAGCGAGGGTCCGCTAACTGAGACCCTCCCCGTTTTGAGTGGCTCCTTCATTGCCGGCTGACATTCAGCCGGCTTTTTTTGCCTGCGTTTTAGGGTCACACCACAGGCGCTTGCTATCGCACTGTGTGCCCCCGC
>FUFK010070264.1_pt1 | contig 15775 bp, 15 predicted proteins | sample 1021851 | NCBI WGS metagenome assembly FUFK01 (sample SAMEA51879418, study PRJEB19060) | metagenome | reverse complement strand
AATGACAAGCATGTGTAAATAAAGGCTTAGATTTAATAGTATATTCAATTTCTCCACAAATACAGCTACCAGAAATTGGTTTAAAATCTTCCATAAATACTTTTTAGAGTATCTTATTAATTATGAAGGTTAAAGTTTTTTTGATATAGGTGCGATATGCAAACAAACGATAATACGAAGGGTATTTTTTTTATTATGACTGGAATGGCATTTTTTTCCATTCAAGATTCGTTAATAAAATTTATTTTTGAAGATATTGCATTATTTGAGTTATATTTGGGAAGAACTTTAATACAAGCGACTATTCTCATATCCTTTTTTTTAATAACAAAAAAAAAAATTTCTCTTAAAACACATTATCCCTTTTTAACTTTAGTTAGAGTAGTTTGTTTCTTTTTTGGATTTGCTTTTTTTTATATTTCTTTAACCTTTATGTCTTTGGCGATGGTTAGTGCTTTGTTTTTCTCATGTCCTTTCTTTATGTCTATGTTTGCTAAATTTTTTTTAAAAGAACAAATTGGAATTAGAAGATGGAGTGCAATTGTTGTAGGTTTTATAGGAGTATTAATTGTACTTAATCCAACACTTGAAGAATTCAACTTTTTCAAATTAGCGCCTGTTGGATGTGCACTTTGTTATGCGTGCTCTATGACAATTACAAAATATACCTCTGATAAAGATAATATTTATACTCAAATGACCTTGCTTTACATTTTTGCTGTCGCTGTAAGTTTAATTATTTATCTTTTTAGTGGAGATGGGAAATTTAATAATTTTTCTGATCCAACTTTACAGTTTATTGTAAGAGAATGGTTTACTAATCCTTCGGCTTCATGGCCATATGTTTTGATAATGGGTATTGTGGCTTCTATATCTTTTTTCTGCGTTTTTTCTGCTTATAGTATTGCGTCACCTTCCATAATTTCTTTGTTTGAATATTCTTATATAATTTTTGCTATGATTGCGGGATATATTCTTTTCGAAACTATTCCAACTACTCAAACTTTTGTCGGAGCAGCAATAATAATTGCTGCTGGTGTATATATATATTTTAGAGAAAAAGTAAAAAATCAGATGATAGCTACAGATACACCTAATAGATAAGCTTAATGAGAGTATTTGTTTTTTCAATATTTTTTATCATAATTAATTATAATCTTTCTTACTCTGCAACATTTAAAAATTTTACTGAATTAAATAAATGTATAAAGAGTTATAGTTCTTACGTTGACTATAAAAATAAAATACAAAAATGTTTCTTGGATCAAAATATTAAAATCAATGATGAAGGGATAAATTTAATAAAAAATAAAAATGGAATTATTAATGACATTATTGAATTAAATTTACCTAATAACGAAACTATCAAGAAAAAAAAGGGATTTAAACAAATAATGAAAGATTTTTTAAATCCAGATCTAGAAAAAATGGCTCAAGAAGAAAGCTTGTTTAACAAACCAACTGTTTTTTCAGAAAATTATAATGAAGCTAAAAATTTTACACTAAATAATAAAGACTTTAAAAAATTAAATACACATATAAAAAATAATCCTCAAGATTTATATGCTCTAACAGAAGATATTAATTATTTATCAAAATGGACTGACTATATGTCAGAATTTAAAAGACAGGAGTTGCTTTTAAATATTTATAACTCATTTGATCCATTAATATTAAATTCATATATAAAACCAAAAAATGTATCAAATATTGGGTTTGATGGATCACAAGTTGGAATTATTGCTGCTGTAGGTGTGGCTGCTCTTGCTGGTGGAGGTGGTGGCAGTGGAAGTAGTAGTTCTTCATCAAGTCCAGCCACATTATCTTTTTCGGTTTCAGCTAGCAGCTTGGGTGAATGTGATACAGGAATAACTATCACAGGAAATTTGACAAAAGCCCACTCCTCTAATGTAAATATTACATATAGTACTGGAGGTACAGCTACATCTGGAACAGATTATAATTTATCTTCTTCATCATCAACGATCGTTTCAGGATCTACAAGTGCTTCAATAACTCTTACACCTGTGAATGATACTACAAATGAAACCTCCGAAACTGTTATTATCACTGCAAGCACGACGGATGTATCTACAACAGGTAATACTCAAACAACAATTACAATTTATGATTATGTATTAAAATGTAATACTACAGCTTACTCTGAAGATACAAGTGTTCAAAGCACAATTACTGGTAGATCCTCATGGACTTTGGTTGATCAATCTTCAAATAATGTTCATCCATATGAGCTTGTGAATTTACACAAGGCACATTCATTTAAAAATAGCAGTAATCAATATTTACTTGGTGATAGTCAAACAATCTATGTAATGGATGACGCTATGCATAATAATCATTCATCATTCCAAGGTAAAACAGTAACAATGTTAGATTCTCCTTCAACATCAAATAATTCTACACAACATGGTACTCATGTTGCTAGTATTGCTGCTGGTATTATCAGTGGAACTACTCATGGTGTTGCTCCAGATGCTGATATAGTATTTTCAACATTTGATGATAATGGGACTGCTCAAGCCACAGATATAGACACGGCACGAACAACACATTCTGCAATTGTGATGAATAATAGTTGGGGATACAGCCAAGGTTGTGTTGGTAATAGCTGTACTAGTGCTGTTGAGTGGTCTGAATTGGTTAATGATGCTAGCAATAATGGTAGAACCATAAGAGAAGAATTGAACAACTCAACAATGCATGCTTTTGGCTCACATACATCTACATATATAACTGCACTAGATAATTTTCAAAATAGTGGTGTAATAGTTTGGGCTAGTTCAAATTATGTAAATGACACTGACGTAAGTGTAATGGCAGGGCTGCCAGCTTATTTTAATGGAACAGATGACTCGGTTGATCTAACTGATGCATGGCTTTCTGTAATGTATGCTGAATTTACTGGCACTTCTTTATCAGGGGCTTCTACATCAGACTTTAATAGATTAGGTAATCCCTGTGGAGCAGCTAAAGAATGGTGTTTAGTAGTTGATGATAAACAAATTGGTGCGGCTGGGTACATAGATGCTGGAGGAACAAGTCAATATACAGTTTCTAATGGATCATCAATGGGCGCTCCACAAGTTTCTGGTATGATTGCACTTTTAGGACAAGCCTTTCCTAATCATACACCCGAGCAGCTGACAGATAGACTTTTGGCGTCAGCCAATAATGCTTGGTTCACACCAAGTGGCAACACTACATTTACAGTTCATGGAGCATCTATTAAGCACGGCTATAATGATACTTGGGGCCATGGTGTGCCTGACATGTATGCCGCTTTATCACCAATTACAACAAGCTTAAATCCTCTTTCATTTGGAGGAGGCGGAGGAAGTGGTGGTGGAGGTGGATCATCGGGCGGTGGTCAAATACCGTTTGCACAACTAAAAAAATATCCTGTTTCTTTATCATCTTTATCTACATCCTCATCTTTAGGTAATGCAATATCTAAAGGTTTAGATAATAAATTTACATATGCTTATGATGCATTGCATGGTGGTTTTAAAATACATGTTTCAGATTTTATCAATACTGAAAATAAAAATAATCAAAAAATAAAATTATCTATAAATGAAGAATTAGAAAACTTGAGAAAAATTGAAATAATTGGTCAAACTTCAAATAACATCTTTGAAGGAGAATATATAAATTTTAAAAATAAATATAATTATGGCACAAGCATAACTTTGGATACCCCAAATTTAGCAATTCAAAATGCTTTGCCGAAAAATAATTTTTATATAAACCCTTTCTTAACTGAAAATACAGGTATAGGTTTTAATCAAAAATTATATTTAAATGGTAATGATTTATTAATTAGTTACAATAATTCAATGATTAATCCTCTTACAAATATAAATAAAGATGTAGTCTTACCAATAGAAACTTTAGCTTTTTCATTGAATTTAAATAACGAAAATTTTGAAGAATTTTCTTTAACAGCAGGTATTATAAAAGAAAGTGAAAGTTTTTTACTTTCTAAATCAAGTGGAGCCTTTGGATTAAATAATAATACTTTAACAAATTTTTTTGGTTTTAATTTAAATAAAAGTATTAATAGTAATAGCTCGATATCATTTAACAATACAACTGGAATATCTCAATTAAAAAATGGAAATAACAACTTTATAATTGGTTCATCAAAAGTTTTAAGTTCAAGTTTTGAAGTTGATTATCAATTAAATAATATATTTGGAAAAGATATTATTAATTTAACATATTCACAACCTAACCGGATTGAAAAAGGCGATATGAAATTTAGGTTGATTGGGTTATCAGACAAAAATGGAATAATACCATATGATGATTATATCGTAGAATTAAATCCATCAGGTAGACAAAAAGATATAACTTTAACTTACACTAGAGAATTTGATAATTCTTTTAAATTTGGATTTAAGACTGTGATTACTGATGATTTGGGTCATTTAAAACAAAACAAGTTAGACACTAACTTTATTTTCACAGGATCTTTGAAATTTTAAAAAGAATTAAAAAAATTAATAAAATAAACTCATAATTCTTTAAATATCTGACAAAATTGTCATTGAAAAAATAATCCAATAATATTTAATTTTAAATATATAAATTGTTAACAATTAAAGGGAAAATATGAAAAAATTACTAATAGGTATATTCGTGTTTATCTTAAGCTTTACTTCAAAAGCTTTTTCAGATGGGCATGGAATTAAAATGGGTATTATTTTAGGATTTACTGGTCCNATTGAAACCCTNACACCTGCAATGGCTGCNTCTGCTGAACTTGCTTTTAAAGAAGCTTCAGATTCNGGNTCATTATTAGGTGGAAAAAAAATATCTGTAGAAAGAGCTGACTCAACTTGTGTTGATTCTGCTGCTGCTACAACTGCTGCTGAAGGTTTAGTTTCAGGTGGTGTTGTTGCTATTATGGGTGCTGATTGTTCTGGTGTTACAGGTGCAATAGCAACTAATGTTGCCGTACCAAATGGTGTTGTTATGATTTCACCATCAGCTACATCTCCAGGATTAACTGATCTTAATGATAATGGTTATTTCTTTAGAACTGCTCCATCAGATGCTAGAGGAGGACAAGTTCTTGCAGATATTACAAAAGACAGAAAAGTTAAATCATTAGCTGTAACTCATACTAACAATGACTACGGAAAAGGTTTAGCTGATGTTTATGTAGCTGCAGTTAAAGCTCATGGTATTAAAGTAACAGCTGTTACAGCACACGAAGAAGGTAAAGGTGACTATGGTGCAGAAGTAGCGACACTTGCAGCAGCAGGTGGAGATGCTCTTGCTGTTTTAGGTTACTTAGATCAAGCTGGTGGTAGTATAATTCAAGGATCATTAGACTCTGGATCATTTGATACTTTTGTTCTTTCAGATGGAATGATTGGTGACTCTCTTACTGACAGATTTGGAAAAGATTTAAATAAATCATTTGGATCTTTACCTGGATCAATGGGTAAAGGTGCTGGTATATTTAAAGAAGTTGCTAGTGCTGGTGGTATTGACTCATCAGGTCCTTACACAGGTGAAAGTTATGATGCAGCAGCCTTGATCACACTTGCAATGCAAGCTGGTGGAAAAGCTGACAGAATGACTGTTCAAAAAAATGTAATGTCAGTAGCCAATGCTCCTGGAACAAAAATTTATCCAGGTGAATTAAAGAAAGCACTTGATTTATTAGCTAAAGGTAAAGCGGTAAACTATGAAGGTGCTACAGCTGTTGAATTTACAGATGTTGGTGAAGCTTTTGGATCTTTTATTGAAAAAGAAATAAAAGGTGGAAAGTTTAAAGACAAAAAGCAAAGATAATTAGAAATTAAAACCCCAGTTTCTTAACTGGGGTTTTAAAATAAATATTTATCAGATAAATAAAATATTAAACCTAAAACAATACCTAATAAAATATAATACATTATTGTTTAATAATTTTTTCTGGAATAATTCCTTGAGGTCTATAACGCATTATTAAAAGTAAACCAATTCCAATAACTAAGAATCTAAAATATGGAGCACTTTCAATTAAGTGAACTCTTACTGCATTAGTTTCTGGAAGATGAGATGTAAACAAATTAATTAAAAATAATGCAATTGGAGCTGCTTCAACCCATAAAAACCAAACTACAAATCCCCCCAATATTGCTCCAAAATTATTTCCTGTTCCACCAACTATGACCATGACCCAAATTACAAAAGTATATCTCATTGGTCTGTAGCTACCTGGTGTAAACAAACCATCGTTTGTAACCATCATAGCTCCAGCTAAACCAACAATAGCCGATCCTAAAATAAAAATAAGAAGATGCTCTTTAACAATATTTTTACCCATTGCACTTGCTGCCTCTTCATTATCTCTTATAGCTCTCATTTTTCTTCCCCAAGGTGAATAAAGAGCCTTCTGTGTCACAATTAACAAAATTATTACGACTGTAAGGAATAAACCTGTAAAACACAATTTTACATAAACCGAAGAGGCATCAATAACCATTTGATTTANAGCTTCTTGCTTATCAGANATTGANTTAATTAAATTTAATTTTGATGAATTAAATTTTGNAACTAANTNTATAAACCATTCTGAAGTTTGTAGATCNATTTCGTATGGNGCTGGTCTTTTTAATCCTATTACATTTTTTACACCTCTTGCCAACCATTCCTCATGTTTAATAATNGAAACGATAATTTCTGCTATTAATAATGTTGCAATAGCTAAATAATCTGCACGAAGACCTAATGCGATCTTTCCTATGACAAATGCTAAACTACCAGCCAATAGTGCGCCAAAAATCCAAGAGAATAAAACGGGTAATCCCATTCCACCAAGAAATCCTGTCTTTGCTGGATCAACTGACTCNATNGCNTCTATNCCTGGTGNAGCAGTTACTCTTAGTAAAATTATNCCACCNAANATTACAGANGCTACTGAGTAATTTCTTAATTTAGANTTATNAAATCTATTNAGTATAAATTTNACTACAAAGATNATTGCAACAATTATCCATATACAAGCTAAAATATTTAAACCTCCAACNTGCCAAGCTTTTTTGACTGGTTCAACCGAAACTAANACTACAGCTAATCCTCCTAATGCNGTNTATCCCATTATNCCAAAATTAATNAATCCAGCNTAACCCCATTGTATATTTGCNCCAATTGTCATAACTGCAGAAATTAAACAATAATTTAAAATAGTTAATGCTATAGACCAGGATTGAAATATCCCAACCAAAATTATTAAAAATATCATGATTGAATATGCGGCGATGACATTTTTATAATTCCTCATATTACTTTTCCTTTAAAGATACCTGACGGCCTTATTAATAAAACAATTACTAAAATTGAGAATGAAACTGCAAACTTGTAATCTGTCGATAATAACTGGAGTAAAGAATCTGGCTCAAGATGTTCAGGTAATAGATATGAAATAAATCTTTTGTATGCGTAAGTTACAAATATTTCTGCAAAAGCTATAACGTATCCACCTAGGAAGGCTCCAAATGGATTTCCGATTCCCCCAACAATTGCTGCGGCGAATATTGGAAGCATATTATTAAAATAAACAAAAGGTCTATAACTTTTATCTAAACCGTATAATACTCCACCAATAGTAGCCAAAATTCCTGCNATGACCCATGTTATCAAAACAACTCTCTTAGGATCTATACCAGACAATAATGCTAAATCTTCATTGTCNGAATAAGCTCTCATACTTGTTCCAGTTTTNGTTCTATTTAAAAACCAAAACATTATTGAAACAACAATTAAAGTTACGATTATTGTTATTGCTTGTGTTGATTTTAAAGTTATACCTTCTGCAAGNCCAGTCATTTCTTTAAATTCTGTTGCTTTAATTATAAATTTTTCACCATCTAAAAATCTTCTATCAGATGGTCCAATGATTATTCTAATTAAGGCTTGAGTGACAAACATTACCCCTACACTAACCATTGCAAACTGNACTGGAGGACTTTTTTTTATCCTGTAATAACTGAAAACAAATTTGTCTATGATTAACATATATAAAATCATCATTAGTATGGCGAAAGGAATTGTCAAAAGTGCTGTTGGTAAAACACCTAATCCAAAACCTAAAGACTGAAAATAATATGTTAGAATAACTGCAAACATTGTTCCAAAAGACATCATGTCTCCAGTTGCAAAATTAGCAAATCTTAAAACTGCATAAATTAAAGTAACAAAAATAGCACCTAAAGCTAATTGTGAACCATAAGCTAACGCTGGTATTACTGTGAAATTAAAAAGTACAATTATTGCATTTAAGAAATCCATTATGCTCCCAAAAAAGATCTACGAACCTCGGGATCCTCAAGTAAATCNTTACCAGATCCCTCAAATTTATTTTGACCAGTTACCAATACATAGCCTCGATCTGAAATACTTAATGCTTGCTTTGCGTTTTGCTCAACCATAATAACGGCAACATTTGTTTTTTTAACTTTGATTATATGTTCAAANAATTCATCCATTACAATTGGAGAAACTCCAGCNGTGGGCTCATCTAACATAAGAACTGATGGATCACTCATTAAAGCTCTTCCAAGNGCNACTTGCTGNCNTTGNCCACCAGATAATTGNCCNACGANTTGNGATTTTTTTTCACTTAAGATTGGAAATAAACTATAAATACTCTCAATTTTATTTTCTAAATTCCCTTCTGTTAAAAAGCCACCGATCTCTAAATTTTCTCTTACAGTTAATTCTGCAAATACATTTCTTGTTTGTGGAACAAATGAAATNCCCTTTTTTACNCGATCTTGAGGATTAATNTTTGAAATATCTTCACCATTNAAANTTACAGAGCCTGATTTTAATTTTAATAATCCGAGCATCGCTTTCATGGCTGTTGATTTNCCAGCNCCATTNGGACCTAGAATAGCNACTATCTCTCCCCTATTGGCAGTTATGGAACANGAACTAATAATATCAGGNCCATCCCCATAACCTGCAGTCATTTTTGCTCCTTCAAAGTATGCCATTAATTTTCTTTTTTTGTTAAGTTTGACTTTCCNANATAACTCTCAATNACTTTTTCNTTTTTTTTNACTTCTTCNGATGTTCCTTCAAATAAAACTGAACCATCTGCCATTACTATTACTGGATCNCACATTCTGCTTATNAAATCCATATCATGCTCTATCATACAAAAAGTGTAATTTTTTTCTTTATTNAATTTTAATATTGCAGTTCCTAGATCTTTTAAAAGTGTTCGATTAACTCCCGCTCCCACTTCATCAAGTAAAACCAATTTTGCATCAACCATCATAGTTCTTCCTAATTCTAATAATTTTTTTTGACCTCCTGAAAGATTTCCTGCCCTTTCATTTGCTAAATGTGTTAAATTAAGAAAATCTACAACTTCATAGGCTTTTTCTCTAATAACTTTTTCCTCTTTTTTAACTAGTCCTGGTTTAATAAGTGCATTTAATAAATTTTCTCCNCTTTGATTTGANGGCACCATCATTAAGTTTTCTAAAACTGTTAAGTTTGAAAATTCATGTGCAATCTGAAAGGTTCTTAATAATCCTNTNCCAAATAACTCATNTGATGGTACATCNGTAATATTTTCATCATTAAATATTACCTCTCCATCATTAGATTTTAAATTTCCAGCTATTAAATTAAATAATGTTGTTTTTCCTGAACCGTTTGGGCCAATTATTCCAGTTATTGAACCCGATCTAATATTTAATGAGCAATTTGATACTGCTGCTAGTCCTCCAAATAACTTTGTAAGATTATTTACCTGTAAGATATTGTCTGACATTTTACTTACTTTTTTTTAATCTATTCAAGACGCTATCTGCTGTTTTATTCAGAGATTTATAAAATCCAAGTTTTCTTAATTCTTTTACAGCTTGTTCATTTAAACCCTTTGGTGTTTGAGAATTTTTAACAAGAACTTTTAAATCTTTATTTGAATTAATTCTTGCATCCTCAGATAAAGCAACAAATAACGAAGTAATATACTTTTGAGAGTCACTTCTATTAATTCCTTTTTTTACTAACCATTCACTTAGAGTTTGTAATAATTCATAAAATGGTGCCATCATTGATGAAGTTGACCAGAAATTTAGTGATAGGTTTTCATTTTTTATTTCAACAGATGTACCAAGCTTATTAAAAAAATTTCCAACTTGTTTATCTGGTGGAAAAATTGGTACTGGTCCTTTTCTGAGAGAAATTGGAGGCAAAGGAATTGCTCTAATTATCTTAGTTTTGACTTTAATATATTTTTTTAATTCAGTCATTTTTATGGTTGATATAAAGCTCACTATTGTTTGACCTTTTTTAAATTTTAGTTTTGGAAGAATAATTTTTCCAGTCGTTGGTGTTACTGCTAAAAAAACCCAGTTTGATTGATTTATAATATCCTGATTATCAACAGATATTTTTATCTTTTTACTTTTTCTTTTAAGTTCACTTGAAATTTTTGAATTTCTCTTTGAAACAATTATTTTATTAATTTTTAATTTTGATNNCAGTATTCCGTTGATTACTGATTTNGAGATATGTCCTGTACCAATAAATCCGATTTTCATGATAAACTANGTGATTATTATCACTAAAATTAATTAATTAGTAAAAAAAGAACCTCTAATTCTTAGTAATTCTCTTGATAATTTTTTATTTTCTACAAATGGTTTTCTACCATGAAGCCAGAAATAGTTNTTTGCAACTACTGAAAAGCCAACTGGTAAAGGCATTACAATCTTTTTTTGACTTCCTTCTAAAGAGTCTGATAATTTTTGTAGAAATANTCCTTGTTCCATATTTTTNGGCTCAGGAAATTGGTCTATGTAAGAAATTTGTGGTTTTCCATTTTCATCTTCTGAAAAAACAGGNTGTTCAACCTTATAATCAACATTTTTACTTTTTGGNGAGCCCCATAAGAAGTTTTGNTTTCCAACTTTATCATTAGTTAAGCTATCTAAATGTTCCCAATCATCNAGGTGCAACATTGCAGTTTCTCCACCTTGTACATTTTCTTCNTCCATTTTTAACATTAATANCCAATCAGTTTTTTCTTTAACATAAGTACCATCAGTATGAAGATCCATATTAGTATATGCTTTTCTAAGATATGAGTCGCTATTGTCCTCATGTTTAACATGAAATCTCGCATAATANTTTCCAGCCATTGAATCAAAATTTGGATTACCAAGTAAGTGTGTTACAGCTGTTGATANTTTAATAAGAAAATTATTATCAATTTTTTTGGATTTATTTTTAGGNCCTATAATAAAACAACCNGTNTCTCTATCTCTTAANATNGAGTTTATAAATTTTCCTAGCTTTCCACCTGTTGAATCNTCTAAAGATTTTGCAAGTGTAAATCTAGTAAAAGGTTTATATTCAAGAGCTGTAATATCAAATTTTTTAAAAGGAAATATTANTTTATCTATAATTTCATCTTCAATTTTAATATTNATTATTCTTTTGGAATANTCACTAAATGAAATATCAAACCCTTGAATAGTATCTAAGCTATCCATTATAATTATTTNTTACAAACNCCAATTGAATTTGGTCCACATGTTTCACCATTNGTCCATGTNGCTCCAATTAAATTTGCTCCATCAAAATTAGCATTGGTCATATTTGATGAAGTAAAATTAGCTTCCATTAAATTTGCATTTTGAAAATTTGCTTCAATTAATGTTGAGCCCATAAAATCAACTCTTGTCATATTGGCTCCTGTAAAATTAGCTTTTTCAAAATTTCCACCAACTAGAGTTGACTCATATAAGTTAGCTCTAACAAATGTTGACTCTGGAAAAGTTCCAAATGACAAGTTAGAANTCATCATAATACTTTTATCAAAATTTACTTGTATAAAACTTGCNAATGATAANTTTGAGTTAGGCAAATAACTNCCTTGTAAATCTTGTCCATCTGAAAATCTACAGTTAGTATAATCAACNCCATCNGTTAAAGGATCATCACATGCTGCTTGTGAAATACCTGGTATTAAAANNAAGAANAATAGTAAAATAATTTTTTTCATTTATATCGTAAAGCTACTTAATAAAAACATAATGATAGCAGAGAATAAAGTTGGGTAAACTAAATTATTTCTAGTTAATTTAAAAATTATTATTGCTAAAAGNACAACAATAAATCTNGACAANTAATTACTGTCAGAAAGTGCACCAGCTGGAAATATTATCATTCTAGAAATTAAAGCNGCCAATGTCGAATAGGCTAAATAATTAAACCACCTATATATTTTAGTATTTTCATCTATTATTTCAGAAGTAAAAGCTCCTAAAAACCTTGAGATATAAGTTGCTAANGATGTAATAACTATTATTAAAACAATATTAGCTGACATTTTTCTCNCCTATTACAAAAGCAACAGTTCCAGCTACAAATCCACCAATCAAAACACACCAATCAGGACTAATAANATAAAATAAAGGTCCTAAGATAGCTCCTAAAATTATTGAAACATTTAATTGTATAGACTTCATCACNCCTATCATTGTGCAAGTAAAATAAATTGGATTAATTATAGCTANTCCAATCATCATTTCTCTATTTAAGAAATCAGCNGAGTAATAACCTAAGATAGTTGAAAAAATTGCTATCAACCAAGTTGCAGTTCCAATTCCTATCCAAAAATCGACTCTATATTTTTTTTCAATNTCTTTATAATTATTTTTAAGAATTAACCACGAAGATACNGCAACAAAATGACANGANANATAATACTTCCATCTNGGTTGNCTTTGNTGCTTTAANAATGGCATTAAAGATACAGTCATCGGATACAATCTTGCATTNACTAACCAAACTGCAAAAAATAAATTAAGTAACGAAACNCCAATCAAAATCGATTCTGCCATCACAAGTGAGCCAGGTAATGCATAAGTTAAAAANGTAGAAAAAATACTTTCTTGAATTGTAAAACCTAAATTTTTTANTAANGCACCNATTGCTAAAAANCTTAAACCNAGAGCAATTGCAGGGCTATCGAATTCTTTTGCACAAAGAATTCCTTTNAAAAAATATTTTGAATTAATCATCCGCCTAGAAATAGACGTCCAACATCATCATTTTTAAGTAAATCATCACCTCTTCCTGCTATNGCNGTTTGGCCNGATACTAATACATATCCAATATCAGAAAACTCTAAACCTTTTTTGGCNTTTTGCTCAACTAGAATAATTGTTTTNTTTTCATTTTTTTGTAAGTCNCCNAAAATNTCAAATACCATATCAATATATCTCGGCTCTAGTCCAATAGAAGGTTCATCAACCAAAAGAACAGAAGGTTTCATTACTAAAGCTCTTGATATTTCTAATAATCTTCTTTCACCACCTGATAAAACTTTTGCTGGTTGATTTCTTCTATTTCTTAATCTTTCATATTTATCTAAAATTTTTTCTGCCTCTTGATATGACTCTTCTGTTTTATCTTTAATAAAACCACCCATTAATAAATTTTCCTCTACAGTCATATCTGGAAAAACTGAGTTATCTTGCAGAATATAAGCTATACCAACTGACTTCAATTTTTCAGCTGGAGTTAAATTAGTTATTTCTTTTCCATCGATTTCTATTTTACCTGAGAAAATATTTGTAAACCCATATATTGAATGAAGTATTGTTGATTTGCCAGCTCCATTGGGACCAATTAAGCATAATGATTGTGCTTTACTTACAAATAAATCAAAATTATGAAGAATTTCCATTTTACCATATCCTGCGTTTAAATTTTTTATAGTTAAATGAATATCTTCTGAGGATAAGTTTTTTAAATCTTCTGCACCAGGTGCTTTTCCTAAGACTTCATATTGATTAGACATTATTGAGCCCCCAAATATGCATCAACTACTCTTTTATCATTTTTAATTTCTTCAGGAGTGCCATTTGCAAGCATTTTGCCATGAGCAAGACAAAATATGTCTTCAGCTAATTGCATAATTACTCTCATATTGTGCTCAATAACCAGCAAAGTTATTCCAAAATCTTGATTAACTTTTATTAATCTATCAATAATTCCATTAATTAAAGTAGGATTAATACCTGCTGTTGGCTCGTCCAATAATAGCATTTCTGGTTCATTCATTAGTGCCATTGCAAGTTCTAATAATTTTTGCTGACCAAAAGATAAGTCTCCTGCTCTAAGTTTTCTTTTTTGGTACAAGCCAACAAAATTAAGTAAATTTTCTGCTTTTTCTGTAAGCTCTTTTGGAATTTTTGAGAATATTTTAAACAAACTTTCATCACTACCTTTGTGACTGATAAGCATATTATCCACACAATTTAATTTTCCATAAATTCTAGTTTGCTGAAATGTTCTTAGTAATCCTAGTTTTGCAATTACTGGTACTGGTAATTCTGATACTTCTTTTCCATTAAACTTAATTGAACCATTGTCTATTGGATAAGTACCAACAATTGAATTAAATAAAGTAGTTTTACCAGATCCATTAGGTCCTATAAGACCAACTATCTTTCCTTTTTCAACCGACATTGAAATATCTACATTCGCTTTAACGCCACCAAATGATTTACTTACATTGTTGACTTCTAAAATACTCATTTTAATTCTACCTGTGCTTTTCGATCAGCTTCATCGACAACTTCACCAAATCTTTCTGGATATTTTTCTCTTAACCATCCCATTAATCCCTCTGGGAAATAAATTACTATCACTACNATTAAAACTCCTAATGCAACATACTGCCAACCAAGGAAGAATGTCCAAAAACCCTCTTTAAAAAAGTGAAATAAAGTTGCGCCAATTATTGGGCCCCATAAAGTTCCTTTGCCTCCAAGAATTGCCATCAAAACCATAAACACACCCATTTCTCTTCCATCAAATGCAACATCAGTTGAGTCGATATAACCAACTAAACCTCCCATTATTCCNCCTGCAAGACCNCAAAAGAAAGCTGAAATCATCCATCCAGTTATTTTNTATTTCATAGTCTCAATTCCCATTGCTTCAGCTTTATCTTCNTTATCTCTGATTGCATTCAGAATTAATCTAAACCTTGTTGTGTAAATTGCTCNTACAGCAATNAANGTNAGTACNAGTGCTCCAAAACTTAAAAANTAAAAAAATTCACCTCTTGCCTCAAGNCCNCCTATGTTTGGAAAAGGAGGNGTNGTAAAGCCCTGTCCAGCTCCAATAATTTCAATACCTCCAGAAATTTCTCCTGCTGCAACTCCTAAACCTAATGTACAAATTGCAAAGTAATGACCTCTTAATCCTAAAATTGCATAACCAATTAATCCTGCAACAATTGTAGGAACAACGGCTGCAACTACCAGACCAGCTGCCATGCCTTGAAAGAATTGTGAAGGTGTGTGAACGAAAGTTTTTTCACCACCACTTTCAGTCCACTCAGCTAACGGAAAAAACATACCAACTTGAACGGATGCACAAAGATACATTCCCAAGCCATAAAATAAAATATTTCCAAATGTATTATAGCCCATTTCACCACCTTGGATATTCCAAGTAGTTGCTAGAACAATTAATACACACAGAATTGATAATTGAACTTTAAAAGCTGGAAAAATAAATGGTGCAACTAAGCCGAATATTAAAATTCCAATGTACAAGATCCAACTATTTTTGTTCATATAAGCTCTTTATTTTATCTCTAAAATTCTTATCAACTGTAAAATAATGTCCATTTTCTTCATGAAGACTAGATCCAGTTGAATGGTATTTATCTAAATGTTTTTTAAATTTATCTATATCTACTTCTATTAATTTGCCA
>FUFK010058691.1_pt1 | contig 15776 bp, 17 predicted proteins | sample 1021851 | NCBI WGS metagenome assembly FUFK01 (sample SAMEA51879418, study PRJEB19060) | metagenome | reverse complement strand
TGACTGAACTGATCCTTTGCCATAACTTTGTTCACCAAGCACTATAGCTCTTTTATGATCCTTTAAGGCTCCAGCCACTATTTCTGATGCGGATGCTGACCCATAATTAATCAAAACAATTAAAGTTTTTCCATCAATAATGTCACCTTTTTTTGCAAAAAATTTTCTATTCTCAGATTTATTCCTACTTTTGGTAGATACAATTTCGCCTTCATTAAGAAAGAAGTCTGAAATTTTAATAGCTTGTGAGAGCAACCCGCCTGGGTTATTTCTTAGATCTAAAATATAACTTTTTACTGATTTATTTTTATTTATTTCTTTAAGTTTATTTTTAATTTGATCGCTACTGTTTTCATTGAAGGCATTTAATCTTATATAACCTACCTCATTGTTAAGTATTTCAGATTTTACTGATTGAATTTTTATAANTTCTCTAGTTATTTCAAAAATTAATGCNTTCTTAACNCCTTTTCTTCTTACNGTTATTTTTATATCACTTCCAACNGGGCCCCTCATCAATTCTACAGCNTCTGTTAAAGATTTTCCTTGAACTTGAATATCGTTAATTTTAACAATGTAGTCTCCAGCTTTTACTCCAGCTTTTGAAGCAGGNGTATCATCAATAGGTGAAATTACTTTTACTACTCCAGCTTCCATACTTACCTCGATACCTAGTCCACCAAATTCTCCACTTGTTTCTGTTTGCATATTTAATAACATTTCAGGGGACATGTAAGACGAATATGGATCGAGAGATTGCAATACACCATCAATTGCTGCATCCATTACCTCGCCTTGGTCGATTTCCTCTACATATTCATTATTAATTTTATTTAAAACTTCACTGAATAAGTCTATTTTTTTATAAAGTTCGGTATTATTTGCTGCATAGCTTCCTTTANAACAAGTNAAAAACATTATCATTACGATTTTTATAAATTTTTTCATATTNTAACTTTTTCTTTAGGAATTAATTCAGACCACATTTTTTCTAGTTCATAGAATTTTCTTTTTTCTGGATTAAAAATATGAACTATTAAATCAATTCCATCTATTAATTTCCATTCGTTGCTATCGGATCCTTCAATTTTACAATTCTTTATTCCACTATTTTTAAATTTTTCCAAGACTTGCTCAGATAAAGCTTGAATATGCCTTGATGAAGTTCCACTTGCTATTATCATATAATCTGCCATTGAGCTTTTATTTGCAAGATCAATACTAATGATATCTAAGGCTTTGTTGTTATCTAAGGTTTTTAAAATTGTTTCTTTAAGATTAGTGATTTTATCCATTAATTATTAAAACCTTATCAAATTTTTCTTAATTTAGAAGATGAAATATTAACTTTCTTAAATTTAACAAATTTCAAATTCTTTTGTTTTAGGTGTTTAAAAGCCACTGATTTTAAAGATTTAGTTTTGAAACCATGTCTGTCAAAAACTAAAATATTACATTTTTGAGAAATCAATTTCCATTTATACCATCTATGAAAATTTATTAGAATATCTGATCCTATTATAAAATAGATANTAACANTATTTTTTTTTTTAATATAATTTAGTAAATTAATAGTTTTATTAGATTTAATTTTGTCCTCATAATATCTAACTTTGATAAACTTTTTAGATTTTGATATTTTTTTTGCTTGTTTAATTCTTTCACTTAAATTTTTGCTAGTTCTTTTTTTAAAAGGATTTTGTTTTGTAATAGCCCAAATNACGTTGCTTAATTTGAATTTTTTTTTTGCTTGAATGGATATTGCAAGATGTCCTATGTGCGCAGGATCAAAACTACCACCCAATATTCCAATTTTTTTTATCGCCAATTTATTTCCTAATATTACCTTTTCCAAGAACTTCATATTTATAAGAAATTAGTTGATTTAAACCAACTGGACCTCTTGGGGGAAGATTATTTGTTGAAATTCCTACCTCACCTCCAAAACCAAACTCACCTCCATCAGCAAATTGAGTTGAGGTATTATGCATAACAATAGAGCTATTAATATCTCTCATAAATTTTAATGCAGTTTTTTTATTATTTGTGATGATAGATTCTGTATGACTTGTACCATATTTATTGATGTGTTTTATAGCTTCCTCACAACTATCAACACATTTTATAGAAACAGTAGCAGATAAATATTCAGTTGACCAATCTCTTTCTTTAGCAACATATATTTTTCCTTTATAAAATTTTCTTAAAAAGTTATCACCTATTATTTTACAACCATTATTATGTAAATTTTTTAAAATTTCATTACAAAACTTTTTAACAATTTTTTTATGAAATAGAATAGTTTCAGTCGCCCCGCAGATACTTGTATTTCTTAATTTAGCGTTAAGAACAATTTTATTTGCCATTTTTAAATTTGCCTCTTTATCAACATAAGTGTGGCAAATGCCTTCCAGGTGACCAATTATTGGTATTTTAGAGATACTTTGAACTTTTTTAATTAAGTTTTTGCCACCTCTTGGAATAATAACATCAATTTTATTTACCATCTTAGACAACATAAAATCTACTATTTTTCTATTTCTATCGTTTATAAATTGAACAAAGTTTGGATCTACTTTATTAATTTTTAAGGCTTTTCTAAAAAGTGAAGCTANTATTCTATTAGTATTTATAGCTTCAGAGCCTCCCCTTAAAATAACAGCATTTCCAGATTTAAAACATAAACTTGAAATATCCGAAGTAACATTTGGTCTGCTTTCATAAATAACACCAATTATACCTATAGGAGTTGAAATTTTTCTTATTAATAATCCATTTGGTCTTCTCCATTTTTCTAGAATTTTATTAATTGGGTCTTCCAGCTTAATAATATCTTTCACTGACTTTTTAAGTGATTTTATTTTTTTTTGATTTAACACAAGCCTTTCAATTAAATTTGATTTAATTTTTTTTTTAGAGGCAAATTTAATATCTTTGTTATTTTCTTGTATAATTTTTTCTTTTTCTTTGTTAATTAAAAATAAAAAACTTTTAAGAACGTTATTTTTCGTATTATTATTAATTTTTTTTTGGATAGCCTTTTTTGCCTTTTCTCCGATCGAATTGATGTTTGATTTCATTTTATAATTCTACCATATCATCTTTATGTACTACTTCAGATTTAGAAATATATCCAAGTAAATTCTCTATTTCATTAGAATGATGACCCATTATCTTCATAATTTCAAATGAAGAAAATGAACTTAAGCCTCTCGCACATTCTTTATAGTTTTTATCAATAATTTTTATATGATCACCTTTATTGAATNTTCCAATTACTTTTCTAATTCCAGCCGCTAGCAAACTTTTNCCTTTTTTTAATGCAGATTTTGCACCATCATCAATTACAAGTTCGCCTTTTGGAGAGATTGANCTTATTATCCATTTTTTTCTTGCATCCAATTTAGANACTTTAGGTAAAAACCAAGTACAATTGTTTTCTTTTAAAATTTTTTGAATTGGTCTTAATGATAANCCATTTGCTATAGCCATAGTACACCCAGANAATTGACAAACCTTCGCTGCATCTATTTTNGTTTTCATTCCTCCAGTTCCGTGTTCACCTGTACTTTTAGTGGATATATGTTCAATGTTTTTATCTATATTTCTAATTTCTTTTATTAACTCAGCACTTTTATCTATTTTTGGATTTTTAGTATAAAGTCCATCGACATCTGACAACAGTATCAATATATCTGCACTTGATATTTGTGCAACTCTCGAGGCAAGCCTATCATTGTCTCCATACTTAATTTCTGTTGTTGCTGTAGTATCGTTTTCATTAACAATTGGTACAAAACCTAAATCAAACAGGTTATCAAATGTTCTTTTTGCATTTAACGCTCTTCTTCTTTGTTCAGTATCATCTAAAGTCAAAAGCACTTGAGAAATATTAATTTTATTTTTATTGAAACTCTTATTAAATAAGTTCATCAATTCAATTTGACCAATTGATGCAACTGCTTGACTTTTTTCTAATTTAAGATTTTTTTTACTAAGATTTAATTTTTTACATCCTATTGCTATAGCGCCAGATGTTACAATAATAACTTTTTTATTTTGTTTTAATAAATTTTTAATATCCTTAGAAAACTCAAATAACCATTTACTTCTAATATTTTTCTTATTATCTATAAGTAAGGAAGATCCAATTTTAATTACAATTTTTTTGGAATTTTTAAGATACATAATTTAATAGTCTTGCCTTAATATCTGAAACTGATTTTTTATTAAAAGTAGATAAAGTTGCAGTTTCTGATTTTTTATTTTGGGAAAATTTTTTAACAATGTCTTTAATCTTGTTTTTTTCTAATAGATCAATTTTATTGAGAACTATAATTTCTCTTTTTTTTAAAAGATCTTTGCTATAATTTTTAAGCTCATTTTTTACTTGTTTATAAGCACTTTCTAAATTTTTTTCAGTAATATCTATTAAATGTAATAAGGTTTTACATCTTTCTATATGTTTTAAAAATTTAATACCTAAACCCACACCTTTATGTGCGCCCTGAATTAATCCGGGTATATCAGCGATAACTATTTCTTTATCATCATATATAGCAACTCCTAAATTTGGATTTAAAGTAGTAAACTTATAATTTGCTATTTTTGGTGTTGCGCCCGTTATTGCTGATAATAAACTTGATTTACCAGCGTTCGGCAAACCGATAATTCCGATATCTGCAATTGTTTTAAGCTGCAACCAAATTATAAACTCTTCCCCTTTTTTACCTTTTGTAAATTTTCTTGGGGCTCTGTTTGTAGAACTTTTAAATCTTACATTTCCAAGTCCTCCTTTTCCTCCATTTGCTACGACAAATTTTTCATTTTGTTTTTTAAAATCAAAGATTAAGGTTTTATTATCCTCCTCAAAAACTTGAGTTCCTACTGGAACTTTTAATATCAAATCCTTACCACCTCGACCTGTTCTTTTTTTTCCAGCACCATCAGTTCCTCTTTCAGCCTTATGGTGTTGCTGATATCTATAATCGATTAAAGTATTAAGATTTCTCTCTGATTTTAAAATAATGGATCCTCCCTTTCCACCGTCTCCACCATCTGGACCTCCGAATTCAATAAACTTTTCTCTTCTAAAACTTGGTGAACCATCNCCTCCATCACCTGCTTTAATATAAATTTTTACTTGATCTAGAAATTTCATAATACAACTCTTTTTAATTTGGTTGTACTGATTAATTGGGTTTTACAGAAACAAAAGTTCTATCTGATTTTGTTTTTTTAAATTCGACTTTTCCCTTAACTAACGAAAATATTGAATGATCTTTACCCATNTTTACATGCTCTCCAGGAAAAATTTTCGTACCCCTTTGTCTAACGATTATATTACCTGGCAAAACAAACTGACCACCATATTTTTTAACACCAAGTCTTCTACCAGCGCTATCCCGTCCATTCCTTGATGATCCACCAGCTTTTTTTGTTGCCATAAATTACCTTTTATTTTTTTTCCTGAATAGATTTTTTAATTTCTTTTTTTTCATTAATTTTTTTTAATTTTTCAGCCTCAGATAATAATTTTCCATCTTTTGAAAAAATTTTATTTATTCTAATCAAAGAATATTGCTGTCTATGCCCATTTTTTCTTCTTGAATTTTTTCTTCTTCTTTTTTTAAAAATAAGAACAGTTCTATTTTTAGAATTTTTTATTAAATTGGCTTCAACTTTAGCACCACTAATTAAAGGTGTTCCAATTTCAATTTTACTATCATCTCCGTATGCTAAGACCTCATCAAAATTAACTGTTGATGAAGGTTTAAGTTCATGGAGTTTTTCAACTTTAAGTATCTCTCCAGCCTTAACTTTATATTGTTTTCCACCGGTTTGTATAACTGCGTAAGACATAGTGTATCAAAAATTTATAGACAGAAATATAGTCTGAGACTTCTTTTAGTCAAGTTTAATAAACTAAAAATTATCCTTTAAATCTCTCAGTTTTGAAAAATTTTCCAAGTTTTCTGTTCTTAAAAAAATGTTACACTCAATTTCGTCCTTTATTGTTGTTGGAAGAGTTGGTAAATTTTTATTTAGTTTTTCTTTAATTTTCTGAATTTTTTTTTTAAGGTTTAGATTATTTGGATCATGCTTTAAACAAAATTCAGAATTTTTAAGAGTATACTCATGGCCACAATAAATATTTGTATCTTGAGGTAATGTTTTAAAAAAATTTAAAGATTCAAACATTTGAGCATAAGTGCCTTCAAAAATTTTTCCACATCCCAAAGAAAATAACGTATCACCAGAAAATATTTTTTTTTCATTAAAAAAATAAAAACAAATATGACCTTTTGTATGTCCAGGTATATGTATAATCTTTGCTTCAAAATTTTTTTCTTTCCAAATTTGATTGTTCTTGACAATAATATCTATTTCTGGAATTCTTTCTTTGTCANCTATGTAACCAATTACTTTTGCACCATATATTTCTTTTAACTTTTTATTNCCTCCAACATGATCATAATGATGATGCGTATTTAAGATAAAACTTAATTTAATTTTATTTTTTTCTAAATAATTAATTATCGGTGAAGCTTCGCTCGGATCAATTATGCAGGCAGTATTATTTGTATTGTCGATTAAAAGATATGCATAGTTATCTTCAAGACATGGTATAATTTTAACTTCCATATTACTTTTCTATCAAAAAAATCCCTAATTCAGATGATAAATTTTTCCAATTTAAATTGTAATTATTAATTTCAGATGTTTTTTCACCATACAAAGCTAACGATTTATATAACTTTATTTTTTTTTTCGAGCAGAAATTAAAAAAATCTTTGATTGTGCACATNTGTAAATTTGGAGTATTATACCATTCGTCTGGAAGGTTTTTAGTGATAGGCATTGTTCCTTTAATTAAAAGGTCCAGTCTAACTTTCCAAAAACCAAAATTTGGAATTGTAATGATAGCTTTATCTGCAACATTCAAAAGATTGTCTATAACCTTTTCTGGATTGTAAAATGCTTGCAAAGTTTGGCTTAAAATAACATAATTAAATGAAGAGTTTGGAAACTGCTTTAAATCCTCTTCAGCATTTCCTTCTATCACTGTAAGTCCTTTTGAAACACATATTTGTACTTTATTTTTTGAAATTTCTAAGCCACGGGTATCAACATTTTTTTGATCCTTTAAGTATCTCATTAATACTCCATCCCCGCATCCTACATCGAGAACTCTCGTATTATTNTCAATTAATTCTGAAATTATTTGAAATTCCTTCTTCATATTTATTAATAATTAGCTTCTAAAAAATTTTTTACAGTTTTTAAAAATTCTGGTACGTCTAAAAGAAATGAATCATGTCCTTTATCGCTTATTATTTCTATAAAACCCACTTCAACACCTGCTGCATTTAAGGCAATTACAATTTCTTTATTTTCTGCAGTTGGATATAACCAATCGGAAGTAAAAGAAATAATAAAAAACTTGGTTTTAGAATTTTCAAAGGCCTTTGATAAATTTCCGTTATATTGTTTTACAAGATCAAAATAGTCCATTGCTCTTGTTATATACAAGTAACTGTTTGCATCAAATCTATCTACAAAAATTGATCCTTGATATCTTAAATAGCTCTCAATTTGAAAGTCTGCATCAAAACTAAAATTTAAGTCATCTTTTTCTTGAAGCTTCCTACCAAATTTTTCTTGCAGACCTTTTTTTGAAAGATAAGTGATATGTGCTGCCATTCTTGCAACCGCAAGACCTTTGTCTGGTGTAGAATTTAAATATGAGTAATTTCCATTTTTCCAATTAGCATCAGCCATAATTGATTGTCTGCCAAGTTCGTTGAAAGCAATATTTTGTGCAGAGTGACTTGCGGTACATGCGATAGGAATTGCAGTTTTAGTTTTGTTTGGAAAATTAGCAACAAATTGAAGCACTTGCATTCCACCCATTGAGCCACCGACCACACTATGNAGTTTATCGATTTTAAAAAAATCTAATAGGTTATATTGAGCATTAACCATGTCATTAATTGTTATGACTGGAAAATCTGTTCCAAACTCTTTGTTTGTTTTTGGGTTTATATTTCCTGGACCAAAGGAACCCATGCAACCCCCGATAACATTGGCACAAATTACAAAAAATTTATTTGTGTCTATTGCCTTTGATGGACCAATGGCATAAGACCACCANCCTTGCTTTTTAGTTATTGGGTTTACTTCAGAAGCAAATTGATCTCCTGTTAAAGCGTGGAATGCTAAAATTGCATTGTCCTTTTTTTCATTTAGCTTTCCATAAGTTTCATAAGCCAAAGGGTAGTCAACTATTGTTTCACCACAATCTAACTTAAGAGGTTTTTTTATGATAATTTTTTTAATATTTTCTTTTTTATTCATATAATTAAACTGATAGATGAATTGTGAGAAAAAAACTTATTTAGCGGTTTTTTTTAAGCGCTCGCAATTCAGATAAATCAGCGCATATTTTTTTTACAAGATCACTTTCAATATGTCAAATTTTTTGTCAAAAAAACCATTTATCTATAATTCTTGATTAATTTATTTATAAGGATAGTTATATAAAAAATTATAATGTCTTTATTAAAATTTAAAAAAATAGAAATAGAAACCTATAAACCTGGAAAATCGAAATTATATAGGCTTAAAAATATAACAAAGTTATCGGCGAATGAATCTGCTTTGGGTGTAAGTAACTTGGTTAAAAAAGAAATTAATAAAAAAACAAAAATTTCTAGCTATCCTGATAGTAAGTCAAAAAGTTTAAGAATTAGTATTTCAAAAAAATTTAAATGTAAATTTGAAAATATTATTTGTGGGGCTGGATCAGATGAGATAATTCAAATTATTTGTACTTTATTTTTAAAACCAAAAGATGAAGTTGTAGTCCCACAATTTAGTTTTTTAATGTATAGAATTTATGCAAAAATAGNTGGNGCAAAANTNATNTNTGCAAANGANAAAAANNTNAANNTNTCNNTCNNNGAAATTTTAAAAAANGTNNCAAAAAAAACNAANATNGTTTTTNTAGCCAATCCNAANAATCCAACNGGNACNTATTTAGANNAANNATGAANTNANNGANTTAAGAAANAAANTNAGAAANAANATTTTNNTNGTNGTNGANGATGCNTATGNNGAATATATGANAAATNNANATTACNAGTCNGGNTTANAATTATTNAAAAATAATCAAACAATGTTTTAATACTAAGAACTTTCTCAAAAATTTATGGTCTTGCATCACTAAGAATCGGATGGGGTTATGGACCTAAAAATATAATTGATGCAATGTATAAAATTAAACCTCCGTTCAATGTTAACACCAAGGCTGAAGTTGCNGCTATTGCAGCATTAAAAGATAAAAATTTNATTAAAAAGTCCGTAATACACAATTTGTTTTGGGCAAAGAAGTTAAAAAAAATATTTGAATCTTATTCAATAAAAACAAATGATGTGTCAGCTAATTTTTTATTATTAAATTTTAATAATTGTAAATTTTCAGCTTTATACATTAAAAAGAAGTTAGAAAATAACGGTATAATCTTAAGAGGTATGCAGTCCTATAATATTAAAAACGCTTTAAGGTTAACAATTGGAAATACCGATGCTAATAATAAAGTGATAAAAAATTTTAAAAAAATATTTAGATCAAGATGAAAAATATTCTTATAGTTGGATGTGGTTTAATTGGCTCTTCTATNCTAAGGGCNGTTAGTCAAAAAAGATTATTTAAAAATATTTTTGTTTTAGAAAAATCTAAAAAAAATATATCAGTGTTAAAAAAATTAAAATTAAAGTGTAAAATTATAAGTAGCTTAAAAGACATTTCTAATAGTTTTGACCTGATAATTTTTTGTACACCAATGAGTCAATACTCAAATGTTATTTTGAAAATAAATAAGTTTGTTACTAACAAAACGATAGTTACTGATGTTGGATCAACTAAAGAACAAAGTTTTAAAAATGTAAAAAAAATATTAAAAAAAAATACTACTTGGATACCTTCTCATCCAATAACTGGATCTGAGGTGAGTGGGCCAAAATTTGGTAATAAAGATCTTTTTAAAAATAAATGGTGTGTTTTAATTAAAGAGAATAAAGTTGATAAATCTAGATTGTTTAAACTCAGAAAATTCTGGCAAAAGATAGGATCAAAAGTAATTTTTATGAATTCTAAGCAGCATGATATAATTTTTTCAATTACTAGCCATTTACCTCACTTAATTGCTTACAATTTAGTGAAAACAGCTACAGATTTTGAAAAACAAAAAAAATATAATTTAGTCAAATTTAGCGCTGGGGGACTAAGAGACTTTTCTCGAATAGCGGCGAGCAATGAAATTATGTGGAGAGATATTTTTTTTAATAATAGAAAAAATATGACTTTAGCTATTAACTTATTTATTAAAAATCTTAAATCTTTTAAAAATGATATTAATTTAAAAAAAAATAAACAAATAATTAAAAAATTAACTAACACAAAGAAAGTTAGAAAAAAAATTATAGAGTTAAAACAAGATATAAATAAACCAGACTTTGGAAGATAATTATTTTTTAATAGAACTTTTTAAATCTCCAAGATATTCAGAATAGTTTTTCCAAGATGCGACCGATGTTTTGTAAATTGGTTGTCTTACTTGAGCTAAACTAGCTGTAGATACAGAATTTTTATTTTTGTAAAANTCAACACACNTTAAACTCCATTTNAGNTCACAGAAANTTANTAATTTTTTAACACTCTCCTCAAAATTTTCTGTAAAAGTTTCATATTTTATATTAAGTAAATTTTTTTCACCCAAAACTTTTTGCCAAAAATTCATGTACTCACTGTATAGATTATAATATTGAGCTAGGTTTTTTAAATTATAAGCAAATGCAAGGTTTGAGGACGAATAATTTTGCTTATAGTTTGACCAGCAAATATCCATAGGATCTCTATTGCAATTAATAATATAAGAATTTGGAAATACTTTTTTTATAAATCCAGCCCATTTAAAATTAAGTGGTGCTTTGTCAACTATATATTTTTCTGAATAATCAAACTCATTAATTTTATCAATATAAAATTTCTGAATGCTTTTTAGTTTCTCTAAAGAGATAGAACTAGAATCAAACTCATTAGAATTTATAAAAAATTCTTTATAAATAGATTCTGTTAAAAANGTAAGCTCTCCAGCCCCAACAACTTCTTCATGTGCAGATAATACTTGTTCTATCAAAGAGGTTCCAGATCTTGGCATACCAATTATAAAAATTATCTTCTTATCATAATTTATATCCAAGGATAAGTTATTTGATTTTATTTCAAAATTTTTTTTTAAATTTGAAAAAGTTTGGTTTTCGGTTTTAAAATTATATTTAAGTATTTTATCTTTTATATCATTTGCTTTTTTGTAATTTGAAAAAGAATTATTAAAATCTTTTATGTCATCAAAAGCTTTACCTAAAGCGAAATAAAGATGCATTTTTTTAACTTCATCAAGATTTTTATCCTTTAGTTTATTTTTATATATTTCAAAATCTTTGTCGTTTTCTTTAAATTTCTTTGTCATGCTCATTAGTCTATAAATTTCAGTAGCATTTGGATTAATACTTAATGATTTTTCAAAATGAAGATGACTATTTTNAAAGTCACCTACAAATTGATATATTGTTGCTACTACATAGTGCAAAAAATAATCCTCAGGATAATGCTTTAAGGCAATCTTTAAAATTTCTATTGCTTCATTATTTAGATTTAGTTTTTCTTTNAGTTGNGATANATTAATTAATGCGTTTAANAAATTAGGNTTAATTTTTAAAGCCCTATCATAATATTCATTTGCTTTTTTNTAATTTGCTAGATAGCCATTAACAAGTCCAAGATTGTTTAAAATATGTATATTGTTTTCATCAAGTCTGATTGCTTTATTAAGCACGTCAAGAGACTCATCATATTGCCCAACATTCATTAAGGCCATTCCTAGAGCATTGTAAAATATATAGTCATGAGGAAATTTTTTTATTAGTACTCTCGACTTTGAGATTACATCTTTATATTTTTTAACATTAATAAGATTTATTATTTTTTCTATTTCTTTTTTTTTATATTCAGTTTGATTCATTTTTTATAGATTTTACTTTAAGATTTGACCTTTCTTCTATTTCTTTAATTGTTTTATTTGTGTTCATTATTATAACTTTTTTTTTTGGTCCATAGGCATGAATTAAATTTTTTTTAGAAATACAAACTGCGACATGCCCTTTCCAAAAAATAAGATTATTTTTTTTAATTTTACTTATTTTAACATTTTTTTTAAAATACTTAATCTGATCTTTAGTATCTCTAGGACAAAATTTATTATTAAATTTATAAAATATTTGAACAAGGGCGGAGCAATCTATTCCCTTAAAACTGTTGCCNCCCCATTTATACTTAANATTTTTAAANATTTTTANTTTTGAAAANAATAAATCTTTCTTTTTTATTGGTAAAACATCTTTTTTACTTATCCAGTATTTATCAAAATTAAGGAAATTTTTTTTTTTATTATTTATTTTTATATATGAACAAAAACTTATCTTTTTTCTAAGTTTAAATTTCTTATTGGGTCTAGAATATAGATAAGCAGATAAACTTGAAATTTTATGAGTAGGATTAAAGTTTTCTTTAAANTTTTTACTTTTTATATANCCGGTATAATTATCATATGTTGTTCTTATTTTTAAAAATTTTCCATACTTCTTTATAATTTTAAATTTATCACCATAAAGAAGCTGAGTAGATAAAGGAGATTTAGAAGATTTTTCCTTATAAACATTTAAAACTATATTTGTATTTATCATTTTCAATTTTTTATTGGAGCAACTTTTGCCAGCCAAATGATTAATAGTAAAACAGGTAAGCCAAGTAAAGCGGTTACACAAAAGAAATTTGCATAACCAATAACNTCTACCCAGCTACCAGAATAACCTGCAATAAACTTAGGAATAAATAGCATTAAAGAGCTAAAAAGTGCATATTGGGTTGCNGTAAATTTGATAGAGGTCAAGCCAGATAGGTAAACTACGAAAGCAGCACCAGCAAATCCACTTGATATATTATCAGCAGTTATTACAGCAATCAAAAAAGAAACATTAGCTTCTGATACAGCAAGCCATGCAAATAATAAATTACTTGAAGCTGCGATCAATGCTCCTAAAAAAAGCGCTTTCATTGTCCCAAACCTTAAAGCAAAAAAACCGCCTACTAAACCACCGAGAATTGTTGCAAAAACCCCAAAGAATTTAGAATAGGTTGCAATTTCTTTTACATCAAAACCTTTTTCAAGGTAAAATATGTTTGCTACCACACCCATAACAACGTCTGCGATACGGTACAAACCTATCAAAATTAATATGGAAATAGCAAATTTACCATATCTTTTAATAAAATTAATTATTGGATTTAAATATATTTTTTCAAAACTGTCTTTTGATAAAAATTTTATCTTTATAAATAATANTATTATAAAAGCCATTAATAAAAAACATAAACAAATCCTGATAGCTGCAAATAAAAATTTTTTAAATATNTCTTCAGANCTGAAAGGGTTATCTAAAAAAGAATAAAAAAATATAAAGCTTACTATTGAAAATAATATAACCAGTAAAAACCTTGAATGTTGTTTATTTTTAGATTTATAACTNCTTTTCACCTTTGGTTCATTTGATAATAATGTTGTTAAAATTCCGATGAACATCAAAGCTCCCATAGAAATATAAACTATCATCCAAACAGATTGTTTATAAGTTTCGACCCCAAGATAAGATGCAAGCCATAAGCTCCCTGCGCCACCAACTAACATTGCTAATCTATAACCAGCAATATACATCGAAGACAAAGGGCCCTGATAACTTTGTGGTGCGCTTTCTATTCTATACGCATCGATTACTATGTCTTGCGTTGCGCTGAAAATTGCTAAAAAAGTAATAGTGACCGCAGTTAAATAAATACTTTTTGCTGGGTCTGTTAATGAAGTTGCTAANAAACTAATNAATATCATTATTTGTGAAAAAAGGAGCCAACTTCTACGGTGTCCAAATTTTTGAAAATATGAAATTTTAAAATTATCAACAAGTGGTGACCATAAATATTTAAAGGCATAAGCAAATCCTGCCCAACTAAATAATGTTACTGTACTTCTTTCAATACCCGCTTTATGCAACCAAACTGATAATGTTGAAAATACTAAAAGAATCGGAAGACCTGATGAAAATCCAAGAAATAAAAGTTTTAAAACTTTTTTTTCAAGAAANACGGAAATTTGTTTATTTTTCAATTTAATTTCTCCAAAAAGAAGGTAGGAATAAAACTAGTATTGCAAACAATTCTAATCTACCCAAAATCATCGCTATACTTAATATCCATTTTGAAACGTCTGGCAATAACGAAAAATTTCCGTTAGGACCAATAATATTACCTAAGCCAGGCCCTACATTTGAAATAGAAGTTGCAGCAGCAGAAATCGAGGTAATAAAATCTAAACCACTTAAAGACAAAAAGGCAGTAATAATAAAAAAAATTGTTATATATAAATAAATAAACGATATTATAGATGACATAAATTTATCATCCAAATTATTATTATCGTATTTAATTATAAAAACTCCCCTAGGATAAATTATTTTCTTTAATTGGTTTTTTAAAAAAGTATATAATATTTGAATTCTAAATATTTTAATTCCACATGCGGTTGATCCAGCACAACCACCTATGAACATTAATATAAGAAAAAAAATAAGAGGAAAACTTCCCCAACTATCGAACTGGTGAGTTACATAACCTGTACCTGTTAAAATAGAAACTACATTGAAAGAAATTTGCCTAAAGATCTTAAATGAAATTGTTTCATATGCAAAAATTAGATAAATTGAAATTATAATTATTGAAACTAAAATTATTTTTAAAAAAGTTCTTATTTGCGTATCTTGGATGAAAATTTTTTTATTACCNCTTAAGAATTTAATATAAGATATGAAAGGTATNCTACCCAATATAATAAATAATATTGCNGTTATTTCAATGCTTGCATTATTAAAATATCCTATTGATTCATTATAGTTTGAAAAACCGCCTGTAGCAATTGTGGTCATTGAATGTGTTAGGCTATCAAAAAAATTCATTCCAAAAAATTTATAAAAGGATGCACATAAAAAAGTTAAAATAAAATAAATTATAATTAGTCTTAATGATATTTCTTTTGATTTAGGCAATATTTTTTCAGATGCATCGTTACTCGAAATTTTAAATAGCTGCATACCACCTACATTCATTATGGGCATTAAAGTTATTGCCATGACAATGATACCAATGCCACCTAGCCATTGTAAAATTGCTCTCCATACAAGTATACCTTTAGGACTTTCATTTAAGTTTGTTATAATTGTAGAGCCAGTCGTTGTAATTCCTGACATACTTTCAAAAAAAGCATCAGTGATACTAAGTTCTAATGAAGAAAAAATAAATGGTAGAGAACCAAATATTGCTATACTAAGCCAAGATAAAGCAGTTAATAAAAAAGCTTGTTGTAAGTTTAATTTTTTTTGATGGTCTATATTTGATAAAAAGAATAAAATACCGAATACCACAGTAATTATACCCGCTCCAATAAAAGAAGAATCCAATTCATTAAATACTATCTGAAAAATAATTGGAATTATCATAGAAATTCCAAGAATAATTTGAAGTATTCCTAATGTGAAAAAAACAGTTTTATAATTAGGCATTTTTAAAGAACATTATTTTATGGTAAATAAATTTCAACTCTATAAGA
>FUFK010038135.1_pt1 | contig 15777 bp, 15 predicted proteins | sample 1021851 | NCBI WGS metagenome assembly FUFK01 (sample SAMEA51879418, study PRJEB19060) | metagenome | reverse complement strand
TGTTTTGCAAATTCCCATATTCTAGTTGTATTATCTTTTATTTCATCTAATGATTTAACATAATACAAATCAAAAGGGCCCAGCTTTGTTGCTTCTTCCATCAATATAGGTAAATCGTCGCCAATAGTACCTGTTATACATATATCAATATCCGTTGTTTGCCAGCCTTGTAATACGCCACCAACTAAATATAATTTATATCCAGACCAATCTAATTTTAATAAATCCTCAATACAGCCTTTATATATATCGTCAGTTATACCTGTTATCCAAGGAACTAGCTCTAGCCCGCCATTTACGTATCTTATTTGACCATCTTCTTTAAGATGTAAATCATCTGTATTTAATTTTTCCCAATATCCCATATTTTATATATCTTGACCGGTGAATTCTAACACCATTGTTAATGACACTTCTCTCCAATATTTACTTGATGCGCTTTTTTGATATACTAATGATATTTCATCATTTGCTGAAAAAGTATTTGAAGAACTAGGCTCCCATGTTATTGCGCTGCTTGATGCGGTTAACTCTCCGCTACTTGTTACATTAGCACCATTTTTATAAAGTTTTAATTCCGTTGTAAAACTTGAACTTAAAGTGCCTGCAACATTTTTCATTACTATTTTTTTAACATTTCCAGCGTAAGGCATTACAACAAAATGAAAGCCATCAGCAGCTGAAATTGTTGTATCTGTTACTGAATTACCTAATGGTATTATTCTATTAGATGTGGTTGAAACATCATCACCCCATCCCGTAGTAACTATACAGGGTATTTTTCTATCAACAATATTTGAAGTAACATCAAAATCTCCACTAACAGTTAACCTCCCATTTGAACTGCTTACAGCATGCCCATTAATATCTACACCAGCTGATGTAGTTTCAAACTTTTTACTACCGTTATGGTAAAGTTCTACAGCTCCTCCATTAATAAATTTCGCCATTTCTGTAGAGTCATCATTATCTCTAATAACAACATCATCTTCGGCTAGTATCTTAATGTCATCACCATCAGATCTAATAATTAAATCCCCTGTGTTATTATCAATAATAGAATTTGTTCCATTATGATATATTTGTAAATCTTCGCTGGCCCCAAACAATGCTTTTTTACTATCTGCTAAAATTACATCACCTGCAAAAGTAGCTGAATCATTATTACCGTCTAATATTAAAGTTTCAGAACCATCGTTTGGCATTATTTTAAACTGAGTGCCTACAGTTAGTAATCTTGTGTATTTGCTATTATCTTCTATTCTTATTTCTGCAATACTATCTGTAGAAACAAATGATCCTAAAAGATTTTCAGTGCCACCATTAATTGTTAGAGCACCTGTTATACTAGCCCCAGAAGTTGTTGCTTCTATTCTCAATACGTTATTTGCGTAAATATAACTATGACCACCGCTAAAGAACTGGGCCATATTACTAGTGCCTCCTGAACTTTTTATATGAACGTGGCTTGATAATATGTCTAAACTTCCTGTGCCACCATCCTTTATGATAGAATCACTGCCATCGTGATATATTTCTAAATCTTCGCCATCACCAAATGTAGCTTTTATATTATCGTCCCATTTGGTTTTACGCTTCATACGTATTGCTACTTGGCTACCATCTAATCTAAAGTATTCTGCTGATCCACCAGATCCATCATCAGCATAAAAACTTATATCACCATCTGTTGCAGTATTTTTAATATTTAAATTACCTGTAAGATTTGAAACTTCTGAATTAGTACCATCGTGTTTTATTTGTAAATCATCAGAACTACCTAGCATTACTTTTGCATTATCAACAAATCTTGCATCTTTATTAAATTGAACTCTAGTATTGCTGCCATCTAAAAACATATATGTTGCAGTACCACCTGATCCGTCATCGCTTCTAAATATAATATCTTTGTCATCTGCATAATTTGTAAAATATAAATCACCTAGAGTGATGTCAACATAATTATTACTTCCATCGTGATATAGCTGCATATCATTACCAGCACCCAAAGTAATTCTCGAATTATCTGCCCAATTTGTATATACAGTTCCACCACTAGCCGAACTACCATCTAATTTAAAATATTCTGTTAAACCACCTGATCCATCATCACTACTAAAGACAATATCTTTATTATCTGCATAGTTTTGAAATTTTAAATCTCCTGTATAATTATCAAAAGTTGTATCTGTACCATTATGTTTTGCTTGTAAATCATTACCAGTTCCAAGAACTATTGAACTATTATCAGGAAATACAGTAAATACTGAGCCTCCACTAGCTAAACTACCATCTAAATAGAAATATGTAGTTAAACCACCACTACCATCATCACATCTAAATAAAATATCTTTATCATCAGCATTATTTTGTATTTGTAAATCTCCAGTGAAGTTTTGAATATATGATTGTGAGCCATTATGTACAAATGAAAAATCTTGTGAACTACCAAATTTTAAATAAGAACTATCTGGAAATACCGTTACAGGATTAGTACTACCTGCACTTCCATCAAGTCTAAAATATTCTTCAAGGCCACCACTTCCATCATCACAATAAAATATTATATCTCCATCATCTTGTTGATTTCTTATAACTAAAGCTCCAGTTCCATTATCAATATATGTATTTGTTCCATCGTGAAAAATAGATGCGTCATTACTTGTACCTAATTTAATATCTACATTATCATTGAATCTCGCATCTTTTTTAAATACTGTTACTGTTGCACTACCATCTAAAAAGAAATATGTAGTATTACCACCGCTTCCATCATCTGCTTGAAATAATATATCTTTATCATCAGCTTGATTCCTAATATAAAAATCGCCTGTGCCATTTGATAAGTAAGTATTAGTACCATCGTGAAATTGCGCATAATCCCCACCATTACCCATACCTAAATTTACATCATCATTTAGAAATAAATTTTTACTAAATACAATGTTTGTATCACCACCATCAACTCTAAAATATTCAGTAGTTCCACCAGATCCGTCATCAGATCTAAACTTTATATCTCTATCGTTAGCTAAATTTTGTATTATTATATGGCCAGTGCTGTTGTCCCATCTTGTATCATTTGTATCATGATAAATTGAAGAATCCGCCCCGCCACCAAATGTTGCCCTAATACTATCTGCAAATACTATATTTTTACTAGCTTGCATCGATGTTGTGCTACCATCTAATCTGAAATATTCAGTAAGCCCACCACTGCCGTTATCGCTTTTAAAAATAAGATCTTTATCGTCTGCTGAGTTTTGAATAGTAAAATCCCCAACTTGTGCTTCAAGTGTATTAAAAAATTTAGGCATATATATTTATATTAAAGTTAACATGGCGGCATAAACATACCGCCATATTTTAATAATTATTAGTTATAAGCTACTGTTCCAGCGGTTGAGCCTTTAATTGAAGTAACCATAACCTCTATATCATTTGAAGGCGCTGAAGCAAATGTAATTTTAATTTTACTTGTTGATGCAGAGCCAGCTTTATCTGTTCTAGCAACATCAGCATAAACTGTTTCTTTTGTGCTTGAATCAAATAATTGTACTACAACATCTTCAGTACCTAATGAATGAGTTATTTCTGCATATAAGTTTGATGTGAAGTCTGAGTCAGATACGTCGATTGTAGCATGTACAGATCTAGCTGCTAACCCATCTGGTGTTACAGCTCTAGCTGTATCAGTACCAGTTTGAGTTTCAGCAGATGTAGCAAGTTCAACAACACCTTTAGCATTTGTTGCGGCATTAGCAACTGTAAAGTCTAAAGTTCCGTCAGAATCTTGATAAGCAACAGTTATATTAGTTTCTGTATTACTAGAAACCATAGCTCCTACAATATCTTGAACTTGTTCATCAGATAACTGTGTATTGTCATTTGCCGTCATATCATCAACAACAAGATCAATAGTTCCATCGCCATCTACATAAGTTGCAGATATTCTAGTTTCTGTATTACCAGAAAACATTGCTCCAACAGTGTCTTGTACAAATTCTGTAATTGCTGTTCCATTAATTGTTAACGCGTCTGTTTCAAGTGTACCATCAATATCTGCGTCGCCTGAAATATCTAAACTAGTAGCTGTAACTTTTGCTGTTTTAATATCTTCAAACGCAGATCCTAATTTAAAATCAAATGCGTTTGTTGAAGCATTATAAGTAAATGTAGCATCATCACCGGAACCACCCTCAATTGTAATACCAGCGCCATCAACAACCGCTGATGTACTGTTACCACTGTCAAGTACTATGTTATGGTCATTAAGATTTACTGTGGTTGAATTTACTGTTGTAGTAGTACCTGAAACTTGTAAGTTACCTGTTATTACTATTGTATCACCACTATCAGCACCAATTGTAATGTTTTCATTTGATGCGCCACCTGATGATTCTAAGTTAGCTAGTCTAGTTAATAAGTTTGCGTTACTAACATCTACGTCAGTATTTGATGTAAATGTTAGGTTTGACTGTAAGTATGACTGTAGCACACTAACATCCATTCTCTTAACGGTACCAGCGTCACTAATCATAAGTTCGTCTGTACTTGCTAAACCTGATGTTAAAGCTGTTTTACCAGATATAATATTATTATTAAGCATTGAAGCTTCAACAGCAGCTGATTGAATAGTTGCAGCAGCTGAAAAGTTAGCAGAGCCATCAAAGCTTGTAGANGCAATAACAACATCTCCAGTTGTTGTAAAATTTCTTGCAGTTTCTAATGCTGTTGCAGTAGCTGCATTTCCAGTTGTATCTTGATTTAAAGTTCCTACTGTAAAATCTAAAGTACCGTCGCCGTCTTGATATGTTACTGTAATACCACTTTCAGTATTACTACTTACCATTGCACCAACTATATCTTGTACTTGCTCATCAGATAATTGAGTGTTTGTATTAGTTGTAAATGTTAAGTTATTTTGCATATAGGTTTTTAACCTAGACATTGTAGCTTTTCTTTCAGTACCGTTAGCACCATCATCTACAATAAATAAATCTGCGTCTGCTAAAGCAGCACCTATATCTGTTGCGCCATCAATATCTAATGAAGATAATGCAACTTTATTAGCAGTTGTAATTTGGTTTAGCTTTGAATCAGCAATTGACCCAGCTAATTTTGCATTTGTAATTGATCCGGCTAACATCGCATTTGTTATACCTGATGCTTTTACTCTTACAGTATCAGAATCAATTTCTATTGAAGAATCATCAACATTTACTGCTAATGATACTGTTCCTGAGCTACCACCACCTGTTAAACCATCTCCGGCTGTAACAGCGCCAATATCCCCCGAACCATCTAAATTAATCCATGATGACCCATTATAAAATTTTATTGTGTCAGTTCCGGTATCATATATTATTTTACCCTCTACGTTTGATGCAGAGCCCTCAGTTGTTTTATGCAGAATTGCGTTTTGCAGCTCCGATGCACTTCTTAAGTCTAAATGATTTAAAATTGGTATTGCCATTTTTTTTTAGTTTAAATACGCGTAACCGCTTTCCGCAGCCGCTAAAGTTATTGTTATAGTATTACTGTTGTTGTATGTTATTCCAGCGAACGCACCTACGTTTTCATAAATTTCGTCGCTGCTTGAAAATTTTATGCTTACACTTGGGAATGTATCTTTATTATGATTTATTACCCAAGTTGTTGAAGCGTTATTTTGATGGTGTATATGAAGCCTTGCAGATTTAATATGGTCTTTCAAATCACCAACTTTATAATTTTTAGTATTGCCAGTTTGAGAATCTGTTCCTATAAGCTTATCATTATCATTGATAGTACTGTCTGTTGGAAAACTCTTTATTCTAGGCATTTATTTTTTTCTTAATTTTTCAACCGAGCGCCCTCCAAAATACGCGCCGATTACTGTTATAAGGACAATTTGTAGTAAGTCTGTCCATTTATCTTCTACTTGAAAAGCAATAGAGCCAGAATCAATAAAAACCATTAATACAGTACTTACAATTAAAAATACTAATACTAATGGTCTTACAGAACGCGTAAGCCAATTACCATGCTCTAAATCTGCTTTCCATCTTTCGGTAACATTTTTTTGCATTTCTTTTTCTGCTTCTATAAATATCTGAGTCATTTCTTTTTTAAACTCTGCTTTTTCGTCTTTTGTTCTAATAAACTTATCAGCAACACCGGCTAGCTTATCTACGACTGCTCCTCCAGTATTACCAAATAGCTTAGATAATATATTACTCATTATTTTCCTGATTTAGTGTCTATATTTAATTTAAAATTGTATTCTCCGCTTTTAGAATCAAATAATGGTTTATTATTTAATGCATTAAAAGCATTAAATGATAAAGGTTTACGATTTTTAAGAGACTCTATTGTTTTATCTATAGATCTTAAAGTTTTAGGTATTTCAATTTCTTTTAGAGTGCTAAATACATTNTGAGTCTTTTGTGCTTTTTCTGCTCTATCTTGTAATCTAGTAAGATCGCCTAACATTCTTGCTTCAATAAATGCAACTGGATCAGTAATATTAATTCTACGGCCAGGAAATTTTTGTTTAATTTGTGAAAGTTGTGTATTTGGTGCTACTACTCCATCTGGTGTTAAAAAATCATATGCCGCTCGGCCGCCAGTAAAATAAGGCGTATACATTCGATTTACATTACGAAAAGAAGCTCCATCGCCGCCAAATTGTAATCCAGATCCTTTGCCATAGCCATAAGGCGCTATAAGTTCTGAAAAATTACGGAAAGCATCAACTTTATTATCACCGCCCCCAAGGTTACTAATACTACCTCCAATAAATCCAAATCCACCAAATCTATTTTTTATTGCTGTATCTATAGCTTCTCTAGTAGCTTTAATATCTCCACTTTGATATGCCTTAAAAATATTATCTCTAATATTAGATACCTCTTTAGCCCGTTCATTTAATGCTGCTAAATCTTTTTTACTTAAATTAGGATTATTAAGAAGATTTTCTTTTAGCCGTTCATTTAAGATATACTGATCTCTTCTAGCTGTGTTTTTAGAAAGGGTTCGCCCTAAACCAGCATCATAATAATAATTTCCGTCTTCAAAAATAATTTCATTACCTGTGCTTATAGGTCTGCCTCTTTCGTCTCTAATAATAGGATTTCTATTTTCACTACCAGGGCCAGATCTACTAATATTGGGATCAAAATCGCCTTGAAAATTAAATCTACTAGCTAAATACGGATATTTTTTTGCCATTTTACTTAGCCCTGATTTACTGCTAATATCATAAAAGCCAGGATCAATACCTTCGTCGCCAATACCATATAAACGGCCTTGGTTTTGAAAAGTATCTCTATATGTGCCAGTACGAGCATTAATTACACTGCGATAAAAATTTTCAGCATCTGATGCTAACTGACTATAATCTGAACTTAACCTTTCGCTAAATTCATTTATTCTGTTACTAACTGGGTTATTAAAAAAATTATTAAATTGCGTTGGATTCCCTGCTGCATTTGTCAACGTATTCATTCCGTGGTTCATTTTAAACGCACTATTTTTTTTAACTTTTTTTGCCATAATTAATTTATTGTTTTTCTTACAAATTTATGTGTTGCAATATAATCACCACTATATGTAACCATTAAAGTATCATTGTCAATTTTTCTATATTCACAATATACTCTCCATCCATTATCTGGATTATGTACTACAGTTTTTACATAATTATTAGTTTCTTCAACAAAATTTTCTAATACTATATTTTGTTCAACAAATGAAAAATTTGTAAAGATATATCCTTTTGTATTATTATTTAATATTACAGTATAATAATCACTAGATTCATCTTGTTCCCATATACCTGAAATATTATTTTGACTTTGCGTAGTTATACAAAAAAGCATAGCTAACGCTAAAAATATTTTTTTCATAATTTAATTTAATTTAATTTTATTTTTTAATACTTAAAATTATTCCCATTACCGCCGGTAATACTACCCACATTATTAAAAATATAGGCCATAATAACTGCAATGTAAATCCATAAGTATTTAAAGGGTCAGGGAATTGCCTTAATACTCCAACAAATATGTAATAAATTACAGGCAGTAATAAGTATAATAATTTTTTATTTATATATTTCATTTTATTTTATTTAATTTAATTAATTTTTACTAGTTTGGAATGGTTATTTTTTTCCCATTTTTTTATTATAGGCATCAACTCCTCTTTTAATTAGCCTGCCTAGCATAGTACCATCTTGATTAGTGTCAAAAAATATTGAATCATCTCCAATAGTTACAGCTTCACCAGTTCTTGAATCTCTAACTCCAAAAGTAGATGGAACAATTGGTCCTTTAATTTTATCTTCTTCTGCTGGTGGGAAAAAGTTGAAACCTGTTTGAGTTTCTCCTAAATAATTTACAGATCCTCTTGGACCACCAAATCTTCGCTTATAGTTTAAAACACTTCCTTTTCTTTGGCCAGGGCCTCCTAAATTAAAGTTTGTTGTGCTTAAGTTATTAAGGAATCTTTCAACAAAGTTCAAGTCTTTTTCACTAACGTCAAATGTTTTTGGTTTTTGAGTTGTTTGATACATTGCAGACATTTTCATAGACTCAGGCGTCATACGGCCTGCAGCATCTCTCATGTCATCCATTTTGAATGCACCATGCTTTTTTGCTATTCCTTCGACCATTTTTTTCTGTGGTCCTAGCTTCTCGGTATCAACGATCATCTTGAATGCTTTCGATTCAGATGGGTTACCGGCTAATTTTGTACCCAAATTTATCTCCGGGTTCATTTTAAAATAATTGTCTTTACTCATGATTTTTGTTTTAAATATATATTTATCTGTTTTTGTATGGGAACATAATATTCATAGCCTTACGTCTACCTTCGCAGCCGCACGGTATACTAAGGCCATTAGATACTCTATCTACTAAACCTTTAATTCCTGTTTTTGTTGTAAAATTTTCTATTGAGTCGCCTAGACCCTGTGGTTTTTCTCTATACATAATTATCTGTGTCTACTACAGCACCATCTTCTTCTAGCAGCTTTTCCTCTCTCACCTTTCCAACTTCTTGACCTACTGCAAAATGCTTTTTGTCTTTTATAAGCTTTAGTGCCTGGTTTTACTTTACAATTAGTAACGGCAGTTTTTAATTTACTACCTGGATTATCTCTTCTATATTTGGCAACGCCTTTTTTGGTCATACCTCCGCCTGCGGCAGCGCCTTCTTTTTTCTTGTCTTTTACTGGATTATAATACCCTAAAGATTTTTTTCTTGATGGTGCATTTTTACTTGCCATAATTAACTTAGTTTTGTTGGGAAGAAACCTGTTTCGTCATATACTGGTTTTTCAATAGGATTTTTTGGATCACCTATTGCTATTTTTTCTCCTTTTACTATCATGCTATTACCAACTCTTGGATAAACTTGTATTGGTTCATCTTTTTTTGGTTGATGATAAACATTATTACTATCAAACCATGCCTCGCCTGTTTTCATTTGCATAACATGTAGCTTCTCATGTTTGACAGCTTCGTTTTTTTGTTTTTCATTTAGCTTACTGTTAATGGTAATAGTTCTGTCCATATCAGCATAGCCCCAATCGCCACCTAAATTTTTTTCAAATACTGGTATATCAAGCGTTGAATGTTTTTCATTTAAGCCTAATAATCCCGAAATATTAGTTTTCATTTTGTAGCCCATTATCTATCTTTATCTTTAATCATATCGTCTATAGCTTTATTATAAACTTTATCAGTATATGATTTATTATTATAAAATATACTACGCTCGCTAGTAGGTAAGTCTTCTTGCGCAAGCATTATTCTGTATATACGAGATATAAGTTGACTACATTTAAATGAGGTTTTGTATATACTATATTTTATAGTTGTTCTATTTCTGTGACGCCATACATCTATCCAGCCATCACGTCTTAAGCGCTCCCACCTATTCTTATCCCATGACATATGTGTATACGCCTTCTATAAATTCATTACGCGTAAATCTCTCTTTGCAATCTAAATAGATTAAAAGTTCTAAATCCGCATCTTTTAAATTGTAAGTCTTACAGGCCCACTTACGAATGAGCCTGTAATACTTTAACAATTTTAGTTCTCGCAAATTTTGCGCACTAATTCTCATCTACTATGTATCTAGTGTAATTGCACATGATAAGATGTCAGCGTGTAAGAATACACTATTTACATCATCACAAACAACTATAGAAGCATCAGAGTAAGCGTCTGCACATGCGTTAGCAATTGCTTGCATAACTGCTTTTTCAGTGTCAGCAGTTATCGTCAATGTAACTGTGTCTGCAGAAGCACCNTCTGTACCACCACTACCGATAGAAGATTTGAATTTCATTAGTAATGTAGCATTAGAAGCGATAGTAACACCAAGTAAGTTAGATACTGGGTACATTGCAGCGTCATCTGCAGCATCAATAAAAATCAAAAATTTTTCGTGTATTTTTGCCATTTTGATAGTTTTTAAGGGTTAAACAATAAATTCATCACGACTAAATTAAATTTCAATTGTTTACTCAACAATAACTATATCTGCTAATTTAATAACATAATATAGTTTGTTTTTCCACTCAATACCATGACCAGCGTGTCTGTCATAGTGAATTATATCGTTAGGTTTTATAGCTGTTGCTAAATCACCTGCTGATACAACTTTTCCTTTTAAATACCTTATATCTTTATTTTGATCTTCGGTAAGTTCTAAGCCACCAACTTTTTTTGGTGCTTCTTTTATTTTTTCAATAACGACGTAGTAATTAATTGCTTGCATTTATTCTTACATTACTAATTACACAATCGGCAGAAAATATTGTATTAACAACACTAACTGCATTTTTTAAAGCTGTTTTAGTTACTAGAACAGGATCTATAATACCTGCTTTAATCATATCAACTTCTTTATTATTTACAACATCAATACCAAATCCTCTTTTTTTAGATTCATAATGCTCTAATGCGGCATTATCTAGTATAGTAGAATATGGTGCTTTTATTGCTTCTAATAATATTTCTTCATATTCATTTTCCGGTGCAATACTGTATGAAGCATCTAATAAAGCAACACCACCACCAGCTACAATACCTTCTTGTAGTGCAGCTTTTGTAGCATATATAGCGTCTTCAACTCTATCTTTCTTTTCCTTCATTTCAACCTGCGAGTCTGCACCAACTTTAATCATTGCGACTTTACCGTTTAACATAGCAAGTCTTTGTCGCAGCTTTTTCTTGAAAAATGGATTTTTTTCTTTTTTTATTTTTTTTTCAATTGATTTAACCCTATCTACAAAACTAGGATGAACTAAGTCTGGTGTTTGTAATACTGTATGTTTATGATCAGTAATAACTTTTATAGCTTCACCTAAAATGCTCGGTTCAATTAAATCTAAATCATCACCTAATTCTTCATTTATAACTTTAGCCCCGGTAAGTATCGCAAGGTCTTCAATCGTATCTTGTCTTGTTGGACCAAATCCAGGCGGATCTACAACATTTACTTTTATGTTACCTTTGACTTTATTTGCTAACAATGCGGCCATAGGTTGTTGTTCTACACCTGCGACGATCAAAAGACTCCTTTTCTTTTTAATAACAAACTCCAATACATTTTGTATTTTACGAATATTAGGTATTTGCGAAGATACTATCAGTACGTACGGATTATCTAGTACTGCTTTACCTTTATCCTTGTCTGTTATAAAATGTGGCGATTTGAGTCCGCAATCTATCCGTGTGCCCTCTACGACTTTAACGTATGTGTCATGGGTCTCAGACTCTTCCATTAGGACGACACCATCCTTACCTACTTTTGAGTAAGCTTGCGATATAACTTTTCCGAGATCTTTATCGTTGTTGCAACTAATTTCTGCCACGCTTTGTAACATATCGTCTTTAATTGCAATAGCTTTTTTATTAAGATATTCATTTACTTTTTTTAGTCCTGATGTTATACCTTCTTTTATAGGTCTTACAGTTTGTTCATATTTTTTTTCATTCGCTAAATGCAATAACGAATGTGCAAGTACAGTAGCTGTAGTAGTACCATCACCTGCTTCTTTAACTGTATTTCTAGCTGCTTCCTTAATTAAAGTTGCACCTATATTTTCAACCGGATCATATAAGACTACGCTTTCCGCAACGGTTACTCCGTCTTTTGTAATCACCGGTTTACCTAACGCGTCTTCATATATTACGCATTTACCAGAGGCACCTAGCGTAGATTTAACAGCATTGGTTAGCTTATCTACGCCGTGCATAATTTTCTCTCTAGNATCTATCCCGAAAGATAGATCTTTAACTATCTCACTTGGTTGATTATATTCCATTAAATTAAATTTTTAAAGTGGTTATTATTCGAAAGTCTTGACTACTTTAGGTCCTTTAGCGAACTCTAATTTTTTATTGTAATGTTCAATACTTCCATCGATTGCAGCTTCTGCTGATTCGATTGTTTCCCGTCTGGTTACGTCATGCCAATCATCGGTAGGTTTGCCGTGAGCATCTAAACTCTTGCACTCCGTTTGATAAAAGCCATTTGGTAATTGTACAATTCTCCAGTTTTTTTTGTCTGCAAAGAATTCCCAGGTTTTTCGGGTTTCTTCGGATATTCCTTCGCTACTATTATTCGCCCAGGAATAGGTTTTGTAATAAAATGTCATTTGGTTTTGGTTTTATAATTTATATAATTACGCGGTTTAATTATTTTCTAATGTTTGTACTTTTGCTTCTAATGCTACTATTTTTGCATTTAATTCTTGTATAGTTTTTACAAGTACTGCAAACTCCATACCTACCTTTAATGATTTACCGTCTGCAAGACCAGAAACTAATTCACCTTGCTCTTCTAACGGAACTCCATTTTCATCATGAGTTTTATATATTCTAGTGTCACTAGTTTGAACCCAAGAAGGAAATACAGACTCTACATCTTGAGCTATAAGACCTATTTGTTTTTTATTGTCACCTATGAAGTTAAAGTTTTTAACATTTAATGATAATATATCATTTAATTTAGGTGTTGCGTCAACTATGTTTTCTTTTACTCTTCTATCCGAACTGATTGTTCCATAGCTACCATTTATATTTTTTATGTCACCATCATCTTCAAAATCAATCATATTTTGCATATAACCACCCGTGTTATATTGCCTAAACTTGACAGATATATTACTTGTTCCAGCGTCAGGCACGTCCATTAATAAAGTTCCTAATGAATTATTATGTGATATTCTGCTTACGTTTAAAGCATTAGTTGTGCCATTAAAAAATAAACTAGATTGAGTATTGCTTGATGAAGGCCCTATATATAAGCTATGCGATTGAGTTGATGAATCAGTTAGTTTTAAACCATAATGACCAGATGTATTAGCAGGTTCATGAGCAAATTCTGCAGATATTGTTTTACTATCTTGCATACCGCTTACTGTTAAAGGCCCATCATAGTTTTCTACATGAAATACATTTGAATCACCACCTTTCTTTCCAATAACTGCTTTATTACTCCCATCAGCTCTAAATAATATAGATGGTGTATAAGTTGTAGATGTACAATTAGTGGTAGTATCATTTAAAAACAACATAGGTTCAGCATTGGCTATTGTTATGTCACCCTGATTTGTTAACCCGTCTGTTGTTATACTAGTAGCATCTAATGTACCTGAAAGAGTTATATTCCTAAATCCTGTTACATCTTTATTTGAATCAGCAACTACAGCTTTTGATGCCGATACTGTTCCGGCAGTAACACCGTCTAATTTATTTAATTCAGTTGCTGATGCTGTAATACCATCTAGAGCAGTATTAAACTCGGTAGATGTAACGCCTGTATCGTATAGTTCTTTAGCATAATTAAGATCAGTTGCGTCTCCAGTAAATCCATCTAGTTTATTTAATTCCGTAGTTGTAGATGTTATCCCATCTAATACGTTAAGTTCAGTTGTTGAAGCTGTTAAACCATCTAGTTTATCAAATTCAGTTGTTGTTACACCTGTTGCTCTTAAATCTTTAGCATATGTTAAATCAGCAGTTGCACCAGTAAAACCATCTAATACATTTAACTCAGCAGCAGTAGTTGTTACAGCTGTGCTGCCTATTCGTAATTTATCTTTAACAACATCTAAAAAACCATATACGTTAACATATGTACTTGTTTCAGTATCATGACCACCTAACTTTAATATATTTTTTGTAGTAGAACCATTATAAGAAGCAAAAAACATTGTATTTGTAGCATGGTCATCCAATCCGCTTTGCATTAAAAAGTCAACTTCTCTACTACCATTGCTATCATTCCAGCCTATTGCTAACCCTTGAGTAATAGTGGGAGTATTTCCACCAGCATTACCTTGTATTGTAAAAAATCCATCTTTATATGTTAACGTGCTTTCTGCAACAAAACTATCCGCACCACCTGCTGTAACTAATTCATATTGTGTTCCGCCTGATAAAAAGTCTGAAACATCAACACTAAATGTTGTTCCAGATAAATCTAATCCACTACCAGGTGAATAGGTTGTATTGGTTGCAGCTATAGTTAAATTGTTTGCATCAGTTGGTGTAAGAGCTATATTGCTACCAGCTACAAATTTAATATCTTGTGTACCGCTTGAAGCACCAGACTTTGTAAGCCTTAATAAAGCATCACTGCTAGAATCTACAAAAGATGATGTAAAAACGTTTTGTGTGTTGGTATCATCAGATGCTATTGTTATCGTATCGCTTGTTGCATTAGTAGTTAATGTTACGTTTGATCCTGCCGCAAAAGTAAGTGTATCACTATTTGAATCAGCAACCACATCATCTTGTCCACTTACTGCTATTGTTTTAAATATACTTTGAGAAGATCCTTTGTCTGTATTTGTTACAGCAAATGATAAATCAAAAGGACTACCGTCACTTCCGTCACCACTTCCAAAATTAATGTCAATACTTGCTCCATCACCAGTACCTTCAGCAAACTTTAGCTCTGCGGCATTAGACATAGTTTTTTCTGTACCATCGCCATCTTCAACTTGAAATGTTGTAGTACCTCCAGATGCTGCTATTGTTAATTGACTAGCGCTGTCTCTAGTTAATGTAATGTTAGAACCAGCAACTAAAGCAATATCATCATTACCAGTTTCNGATCCNCTTGCCGCTAATCTTATTGTTGTAGTTGATGATGGTATACTTAAATCGTATTTTGCACCATCATGAGCATCAACATAGGCGGTTGTTGCAATTTTTGTACTATTATCACCTGTAGATTGCGTAACAGCTGTAGAAGTATCAGAAGCATAAATTATACCTGTTATTGTTTTATTAGTAAGAGTTTGTGTTGCATCATGTAAAACTATAGTACCAGTCGCATCAGGTAAAGTTGCTGTTCTATCTGCTGATACTGTACCAGCTAATAAAGTTACTTCATGATCATTAGCAGCGCTACCCTCAAATATAACACCATTAGATGTGCTGACTGTTTGCACATTATTAGTAGTAGTTGTACCTGTTACAACTATATCACCTGGAAAAGTTGTTGTAGTATTGCTATCACCTATAGTAAGAGTATTACTGGTCATAGCGTTATTGAGTGCAGATCTAACATTAGCCATGTCGGTTACGTCTGCATTGGTTTCTACACTATTTAATTTAGTATGATCAGCATCTGTAAATGTATTTGAATCAGTNGCCGCTTCTACTGCATCTCTAATTTCAGTATTNGTCTGATCAGCGGTNGCATTAGCTTCTATNCCATTAAGTTTACTATGNTCATNNTCTGTAAATANATTTGAATCTGTTG
>FUFK010042066.1_pt1 | contig 15780 bp, 14 predicted proteins | sample 1021851 | NCBI WGS metagenome assembly FUFK01 (sample SAMEA51879418, study PRJEB19060) | metagenome | reverse complement strand
CAGAATGGTAACTTTAGATCTGATGATTCTTATTTGTTACGGAACGAAGAGTTTAAAGATATAAAAAATTTTTTAGGAGAAGCTNTNAATAAATTTACNACAAANGTTTTAAANACAAAACAAAGGTTAGTTATTACACAATGTTGGGCTAACAGAAATCCAAAAGGATCTAAACATCACGAACATGTGCATCCAAATAGTATTATATCTGGTGTAATGTATTTTCAAATAAACGAAAAACTACCACCTATANNNTTTGCTAAAGATAGACAAGATGGTATGAAATTAGANCCTATAAAATATAACNATATGAATTCAGAANCATTTATGNTACCTTGCAAANCAGGTGAATTAATATTATTCCCATCTTCNTTNAAACATAGCGTACCAATTAATCANGGTGAAGAAGATAGAATAAGTNTATCATTCAATACNTTTTGTATTGACGCTATNGGATCAGAACAATCACTAACTCATTTAGANATAAGGAGGTTAATGAATGAGCACAATTAAAAGTTATATATACGTAGGAAATCATATACCAAAAGAAGTGTGTGAGGCATTAATAGATGAATGCAATAAAAAAATATGGGAAAAACATAAATGGAATAATTATGCATCTGGCGAAACATCATCAGAACCCACAAAAGAATTAGATGTAATGCCTTGCACTAAAGAACAACAGGCAAAGATCACACCTTATCTTGTTGAAGCATTAAATAAATATCAAGAAAAACATAGTGTACCAGGAGAAAAGACTCAAGGACCATGGCTCAGTAAATTTAGTCCTATACGTTTTAATAGGTATCCTGTAGGCACCATGATGAGAGAACATTACGATCATATACACAGTATCTTTGATGGTCAAATGAAAGGGGTGCCTTTAGTATCTATTGTAGCCAACCTAAATGAGGACTATGAGGGCTCTGAATTCTATTGCAGAGGAGAGAAAATTGAGTTAAAAACAGGTGATATACTATTGTTTCCATCTAATTTTATGTATCCGCATGAGGTTAGAGAGACAACAAAAGGCACACGATACTCTTTTGTAAGCTGGGCCTTTTAATATATAATGAGGTTATATGTTACAAAAGATAGGTTTTCAGCCAGGGATCAACAAACAAATTACCCCTACAGGAGCAGAGGGTCAGTGGATCGACTGTGATAATGTTAGGTTTAGATATGGCACACCTGAAAAAATAGGTGGTTGGAAACAATTAGGAGAAAGTCATCTAACAGGGGCAGGACGTGGTTTACATCATTATGTAAACAGCTTAGGTAGAAAATACGCAATCATAGGCACAAACAGAATTTTATATGCATATTCAGGTGGTGTATTTTATGACATACATCCGATTAAATCTACAACAACGCTTACAAGTGCATTTACCACGACTAACGGATCAGCTGAAGTTACAATAACATTTAGTGGTGATCATGGTATTAGTGCATCTGATATTGTTTTGTTAGATAACTTTTCTACAATTACAAATTCTAATTTTGGTGCATCTGATTTTAATGATAAAAAATTTATGGTCACATCTGTGCCGACAGCTACGACAATCACTATTACAATGCCATCAAATGAATCTGGATCTGGTGCAACCACATCAGGTGGAATACGAGTTCAACACTATTATACCGTAGGTCCCGCTGTACAAGCAAAAGGTTTTGGTTGGTCTTTAGGAACTTGGGGTGGTGAAGAAGTAGGAGCATTTACTACAACATTATCTGGTGCAATTAATGACACACAAACAACAGGTATTACGTTGGCAGATCCATCACAATTTCCAAGTTCAGGTACAAACTTTGTATTAATAGGCACAGAGGAAATATCTTATACAGGTATTAATTCATCTAACGAATTAACTGGTGTAATAAGAGGTGTGAGAAATACAACAGCAGCATCTCATGGCGCTGGAGATACAATGACTAGCACGGCAAATTATGTAGCGTGGGGTGAAGCTGCATCTGGTGACTTAGTTCTTGAACCTGGTATGTGGTCATTAGATAATTTTGGTGACAAAGCCATTTGTTTAATACATGATAGTGCTGTGTTTGAATGGAACTCTGCTGCATCAAATGCAACAGATACAAGAGCAACAATTATATCTGGTGCACCAACAGCATCAAGACATATGTTAGTATCTACACCGGACAGACACTTAGTATTCTTTGGAACAGAAACAACTATTGGAGACACATCAACACAAGATGATATGTTTATAAGATTCTCCAATCAAGAGGATATTAACACTTATACACCTACAGCAACCAATACAGCTGGCACACAAAGATTGGCTGATGGATCACAGATCAGAGGAGCAATTAGAGGTCGTGATGCAATATATGTTTGGACTGATACAGCTTTATTTACTCAAAGATTTATTGGTCCGCCTTTTACTTTTGGTTTCTCTCAAGTAGGAACTAACTGTGGATTGGTTGGACAAAATGCATGTGTTGAAGTTGATGGTTCTGCATATTGGATGTCAGAGAATGGATTTTTTAGATACGCTGGTAAATTAGAATCGTTGCCTTGTTTAGTAGAAGACTTTGTATTTGATAATATAAATTTAGAATCTGGTAATCAAATGGTGTCAGCTGGATTAAATAATTTGTTTGGTGAAGTTATGTGGTTTTATCCAACAACAGGATCTAGTGTTGTAAATAAAATGGTATGTTATAATTATTTTGATTCTTCACCGCAAAGGCCAGTCTGGACTGTTGGCACATTAGCTAGAACTATGTGGGAGGATTCTGCAGTATTTGGATCACCTCATGCTTTAGAATATGATGCAGCCACAGATACATCTTTTGATGTTGTAGGTAACACTGAAGGTAGAACAACATACTATCAACATGAAACAGGAACTGATCAAGTTAAGGGTGGGACTGTTACAGCTATCACAGCAAATATATCTTCTGGAGATTTTGATATAAGTCAAAGACGAGGTATAACTGGACAATCAACAGGTATGGCTGATCTTAGAGGAGATGGTGAGTTTCTAATGAAGATTAGAAGATTTATACCAGACTTTATATCTCAAACAGGTAATACACAAGTTACATTACAATTAAGAAATTTTCCAAATGACAGTCAAGCTAGTTCATCTCTTGGACCTTTTACTGTTTCATCGTCTACACAAAAAGTAGACACACGTGCAAGAGCTAGAGCTATTGCATTAAAAGTAGAAAACACATCTTCTTCTCAAAGTTGGAAACTAGGAACCTTTAGATTAGATATACAACCGGATGGACGTAGATAATGGCGACAATAAATGAGTTATCAGGAATTTTAGAAATAAATCCAGTAAGAACTATTGGAGGTCAAGTTTATGACTCTATGATAAATACACCTTCTCAAAATATAGACTTAGCAGCAGATACTTTTGTATCAGATATTAAACCCTATAGTGATGACGTAGATCCTATGTATTCAGGACTAATGGGTATTACAAAACCAATTAGAGAAACATTTAAAAAATACTCTCCAAAAATAATGGGTGGTTTATTTGGTTTAGCTACAGGNATNCCAGGAGCAAGTNTTTTATTTGATGCTNTNGGTAGNNNNAANCANCCTAATGTTCCAAATCCAATGGCNCAAGGAGTTTACANAGATCCAAATACAGGTTTCTTTAGAGATAAATTTGGATATAATGTTGGACCAACAATATTACAAAGTAATTTTTTACAACCAGGATCTAGTTCTTTTAGATCATACGCATTAGAGGGTTTAAGAGGTTTAGATAGAGGCATTGCTGAAGATTTTTATCAGACTAATTATGGAAAATCTTTTGAAGAAGTTAAAAAAGATATACAACAAAAGAAAAATCCATTTGGACCACAAGATCCTAATATCGGCACATCTGATTATCAAGGAGGCGGTGGCGGTGGAGGAAATATACAAGGGAGCATAAGCAGGGGTGGAACAGACGATACTCCTGGAACACCTTTTTAATTATGGCAAAGATAGTACAAGTATTAACAAGACCAAGTAAAGAATATGATCTGTCAACGGCAGAAGCACAAGTTAGAGATCTTGATGCGATCGTAGAAAAATTAAATACTACGTTTCAACAAGAATTAAAAGATGAGGTAGAAGCAGAAAACTTCTTTTTAAATTAATGGCAAATAGTTTTATAAATAAAAAAGCAGACCTAACGACAACAGATTTAACAACACTATATACGGTGCCTAGTTTCAAAGCTGCTGTTGTAAAATCATTGTTAGTATCAGAAGATGCTGGATCAGGGAGCACAATAACTATAACTTTAGTAAATGCTAGCGGCACAATATTTAATTTATTTAAAGATAAAGCTATAGCATCTAAAGCAACCACAGAACTTTTAACCAACCCACTTGTAATGGAAGAGGGAGAAGCATTAAAAGTACAAGCTGCTGACGCGAACGAGCTGCACGTCATAGCCTCAATATTAGAAATACAGCCAAGAGAGGTAGTTTCATAATGCAAGTAATTAAACCAAAAGAAATAATAGAAGAAATAAGTAATCTTAAAACAGGTGAAAAATATAAAAATGATGAGGAATGGAAAGCTAAAGGCATACCAGAATCTGATATAAGAAGAGATGTTAGAGTAATTATGCCATCTCTTGACTTGTTTGGAGAAACAAAATAGAATGATAGTTCGGGATNTTCNNNCCTGCAACAATCATCAAATTTGACAAAATTATGGCNATAACAAGAGGACAGATGCAAAGACAATTAAGAAAAGGTGGCGGAATAATGAATGTCGCTTCAGGAACTATTGGTGGTGGTAATTATGCTGGTATACCAATGGGCAGTCGAACAGGTTTTGGAATACTTAAAAAACTTAAAAGAGGTGTAAGAAAAATAATTCCTAACGAAATAGCAGACATTGCAGTTAAAGCAGCTCCTTTTGTTGCGCCGTTTAATCCTGCTTTAGCAGGTGCTATGGCAGGTATAGGTAGCTTTGACCAAACTGGTAGTTTGAGTGATGCATTAAAAAGGGGTGCATTAACTTACGGAGGAGGTCAGGCAGCAAGATTTATTGGTGGTGCAGGGTTTCAAGGTAATCCTTTTAACGAACCTCTAATAAGTTCTCCATTAGGAACAGAAACTGGCATAGGTAAACTTTTAGATAATAGAAGACAACAATTAATTGGAAAACAGATTGCGGAACAAGGACAACTTAATAGAGAGGTTGCAAACATAGGACAGATAGCTGACGCAGGAGGTTTCGATCCTGGAACAATTGTTGACCCAAGTGTTGTTTCAGAAGCTGTTGCTACAACCGCTAAACAAACAACTCCAAGTATTACAAAATTAATTAAAGAGGGTAATTATACAGAGGCTGCAGTTGAGGCAGGTAAAAAAGGATTAAAATCAATTTTTACAACTCCAATCACAGACGCACAGGGAAATATTACAGGATCAAAATTAGATAAGACAGCTCTTCTTGCTGCAGGATCTTTTGGTCTTACATATCTAGACGCTAAAAAAATAGCTGACGATGCGGGTGTAGATATAGGCACTGAATCAGAATATGATGAGGCCACAAAAGAAGAGAAGAAAAAAGAGTATGCAGGTTATTTACAAAACTTCTTTGGTGGTAAAAAAGATGGTGGAAGAATAGGTTTTAGATTTGGTGACAAAGCTGAGGATAGAGAAGGTATTATGTCTATGTCAAAATTAATTAATAGACCAGATGATGCTAAAGAAAAAATAGAAGAATTAGAAGACATTATGTCAATGTCTAAAGATGAAGACATGGATGATTTAATGGCTGGTACAGGTATTAATTTTAGTAGACAAGAAAAATCATATTTATTTAGAAGATTAGGTGGAGCTGGTGGAGCAGACAGATCCTACACTATGCCAAATCTTTATCGAATATTAAGTAATCCAAGTCGTTACCCTGAAGATGCAAGAGTATTAAAACAAATAGCCATTATGGGTCTTAGTGGTAAAAAAGACGGTGGTCGTATAGGGGCTAAAGATGGTTTTTCATTTATGGAACTTATTGACGATGAGGCTTACGACAAAAGATTAAAAGTAAAAGAAGATTTAATAAACGAACTTATGGACAAAGGTTATAGGTTCGAGGACATTATGCAATTAGTATCTCCAAGAACAAAAAGATTAATGGATGATGGAACTTATAAAGAATATGGTGATGCACCATCTATCTCTCTTGGTAAGATAGGTTTAGCGATGGGTGGTGAAGTACCAGTCAGGAAAAACAAAGCAGGGATCGAGGAACTAGACTATAGACAGACAGGTGGTTTCGTGCCAGTAGGAGTAAAAGAGAAAGCCGACGATGTACCAGCCATGTTATCCAAGAACGAGTTCGTATTAACAGCTGATGCTGTAAGAGGTATCGGTGGCGGAGATGTTGAAAAAGGCGCTGAAAAGTTATATGGTGTCATGAAACAAGCAGAAAAAGTAGGTAGAGCATAATGGCGACTCAAGATATCACACAGACAACCAGACGAGCCCCTTTCTTAGAGGCGGCACAGGAAAATTATATCGATCTGTTGACACAACAGGTGGGTAGAGCACCAGGCACTGCAGGTGTACCAACACTCGCGGAACTTGGACCTCAGGTATCCAGTGTTGACCCATTAACACAGGCAGCCCAACAAAGAGTGGCAACACAAGCAGGATTAGGTCAGTTAACCTTTGGTCCAGAGGGGCAGGTCACAGGAGTTGGTACAGGCACAGGTGTTGCAGGCTTCGAACCATTTCTAGATAAGGCACAACAGTTTCAAACCGCAGCCGCAGGATTAACAGGTCCTACAGCATTTCAAGCTTTCATGTCCCCATATCAACAACAGGTTGTTGATACAACATTAGCAGAATTTGATAGACAAGCTGCAGCAGGTATACCACAGATACAGGCACAGGCTATAGCAGCAGGTGCATTTGGTGGTGGCAGAGAGGGAGTAAGACTAGCGCAGTATCAAGCTGAGTCTGATAGAAATAGAGCTGCATTACAAGCACAGCTATTACAACAAGGATTTACGCAGGCATCTGATCTTGCTGCAAGAGCAGCACAACAACAATTAGGTTTAGGTGAGTTCTCAAGAGGACTTGCATCATTACAGCCTGCATTAGAGTCAACTGTTGCACAGGGACTAGGAACAACTGGTACAGGTGCACTAGCTTTCAATCAAGCTTTATTAGATGCAGCACAACAAAGAGCACAACTTGCATATCAAGAACCAATATCTAGACTAAATGTACTTGGATCTGGACTAGCATCACAAGCAGGAGGTGTACCTACTACAACTCGAACAATCTCTCCTGCAGAAGCAACAGCTAGTCCTTTATCACAAGCACTACAGGTAGGTCTAACAGCATATGGCCTTGGTAGTCTGTTCGGGAGAGGATAATGTTATATAAAAGACCAAACTTTAAAATGGGTGGATCACCTACTGGTATCGAGACTTTAGAGCCGAGAAAAAAATTTCAATTTGGTACACCTCAATTTAATTTTTTAGAGCCTGGATTACAAAGAGAACTTCAAATTCAAAATGAGTTAAGAAATAAACCAACTCAACCAACTAGATTTAATCAACTTTTCAAAAGATTTCCAAGAATATTGCCCCTTGGTATTTATGGCACAGCGGCTACTGCTGGAACAGGTATAGGACAGTTATTTGATTTCTACGCAAAATCTACAAAAACCCCTGAAGAATATAGAAGATTAAAAGAAATGAGTGGTGCTAATTTTAATTTTGATGAAACTAATCCAGATGTAGGTAATGTTTTAGAATATATAGATAAAGGTGGAGATATAGGAGAAGCACCTGGTTTCTTCCCTAGAGGTGGTAAAAAGAAATTTTTTGAAGATAAAGGTTTAGATCCTGAAACCGGACTGCCTATTAAAGATGAAGCAGATGACTTTGAGGTTTCAGGTGGTGTAATTACACCAAGACCAGGAGAGTCTGCATTAGATGCGGTATTAAGAGAAGGTAAAGTTATTCCTGAAAAAAAAATAGAAGAACCTAACATAATAATAAAAGATACAAAAACTGATGGTGAAACAGTAGAGGATTCTTTTGAGGCTGATTTTAATAGAATGCAGAAAAGAATTACTAAATTTTTAAAAGATAACAAACAAGAAACTAAAGGTAAAGTAGCCTTAGCATTATCTGATGCTGTTGGAACACCAGGTTCTTTAGCAGACAAAGCAGCAGCATTAAACAAAGGTTTATTAGCAATAGCATCAGCTAAGAAAAAAGATGAAAAAGATATTGCTAAATTAGCATTTGCTGCAGCAACAGAATTAGAAGGTAAAAGAATAGATGCAGACAAACTTACAACAAGAGAAAAAACAATAAATAGATATACACTTTTAAAAAATAAAGATAAATTAAGTAAAGAAGAACAAACAGAACTAGAAGCTTTAGAAGGTGTTCTTAGAGTAGATGATGACAAACTTTCTCCATCTGGTGGTGTAACTTATTCAACTGCACTAGCAAATATTAAAAAAAGATTGAGACAATTTAATGATGAAACTACATCAGACGAAGATAAATTAATTATTAGAGATCAAATAAAAAGTGTTATCTCAGGTTTAAATGAGGCAGGTTTTGATGATGAAACAATACTTGGTCAATTAACTGATTATCCTTTTGCAAAACAATTTTTTAATAAAGGTGGTAGAGTTAATATGGCCATAGGTGGTGCCACAGAAACACCTACTGAACCAGTAGCAACTAACCTAACTTTTGAACAATTAAGAACTAGACTGCCAAAAGAAATAACAGATGACATCGTGCAACTCGTAGCAACAAGCGAAGAGGCTTTGCAAGATTTTGCATACATTAGAACACAAGGTGATGTAGAAAAATTTAATGTGAAATACGGAGTTAATTTAGTATTACCACAAAACACAGTATAGGAGGCACATGGCGGTAGAACCTCTTTTTGGAGATATTTTTAACCAACAACCCGAAGATGTAGATCCAAAAGGCAAAGCTGGATTTACAGATTATGTGACTGATGTACCTATCGGTATTTTAAGGGGTGCTAGTCAAGCGGTTCAAGGATTGTTATCTCTTGGTGCAATGCCAGTAGATTACCTTGCTGACACTAATCTTTTATCAGCTATAGATAATATATTTGAAAAGATAACACCAGAGGTGGATACACCTCTTGGTGAGATTGTTTCTGTGTTAACACAATTTGGTGTTCCTGCAGGGGGTGCCGTTAAAATAGCACAAGGGATAAAAACTTTATCTGGTGCAAGTAAAATAACAAAATTATCTAGTCTTCCAAACGTTGGGGCTAAGACTGCGGAACTTGCAAAAAGAGCAGGTTTTTATGGTTCAATAGGTGGTATTACAGATTTTGTAGTTTCAAATCCTGCTGAAAATAGAACAGTAGCACAAACATTAGGTTATGCAGATGATTATGAAGGTAACGAACTTAAAGGATCTGCAAAAGCATCGGAGGCATTTAAACAAAAAATAAAATTTGGTGCAGAAGGTGCTTTATTGGGTGGTGGTATTACAGCAGCTCTTCCTGTTGCAGGTACATTAGGTTTTAGATACGGAATTAAACCTGCAGGTAAAGCGATTGGTTTTGTTGGAGGTCAAACACTTAGAGCNNTAGATTANACAGTTGTTAANCCTCTTACAAAGGTNATAGGNAGCGAGACAGTTGGNACAGGAGCAAAAGGAATNAGTGCTTTGTATGACAAGGCNGTAGATAAAGCNATGAAAAANNTAAACATACCAGAANCTGATTCTTGGAAATTTTTATCAGATAGNCCTAATGCACCTTTAAGAGAAAGATTTTTTAAAAAATTAGATAATTATAAAAATATTTTAAAATCAACNGGTCCTTTNGATGTAGAGTCTAAAAGACTTTTAGANAAAGTTGGTTATCAAGTTAATAGAGATGAAAAANCATTAATTAAATTAATGAATGANATAGATNATCAATTTAAAGATATTGCNACAAATTACAGTGTTAGATTTAAAGAGGGTTTTAAAAGCACTCCNATTGCACAAGCAGAAAATGATTTAATATTTAATTATTTAAGAACCTCTGGTCAAGAGGCTAAAGATATATTTGATCAATTACCTAATCAAGTAATTAAAAGATCTGCAAGAAGATTAAAAGCTTTGATGAAAAAACTAGGAAAAGATTATGGTAGACTTTTATCAGAGTCTGCAGATGAAGGCACCAGAGATTTAGGAGCTCAAATAATAGCAAATGGTGGTGCATATTTAAAACAAGTATTTTCTGCCTTTAAAAACAAAAACTATAAATTTGANCCTGAAAAAATAAAAGGTGCACAAAAATTTTTTAAAAATTTANTTTTAGGAAATAAAGATTTGTCAGAAAAAGTAGACATATTAGCAAAAACCACAGATCGAACTAGTGAAGTTTGGAAAAAATCTTTAGATAATTTTGCTACAAATAGAATGGAACTTTTAAAAAGACAAATAATTGAAAGTGATAGATCTCCTGACACAATATTCAATGCTGTTGCAAAAACTTTTAGAATACCGATAAGAGAATTAAGACAAGATATAGTTGATGTGAAAGGTCTTAAATTAACTGAGGCAGGCCAAACAGGGAAAGAGGTTAAGATAGGTGAAAAAATTACCTCAAAAGAAGGAGAGTTATTAAGAAGAGGCGCTGATGTTAGAGATATTATGGATGTTAGAAAATTTAAAGCAGTTACAGATGCTTTTCTTGAAACATCTACAGACTATAGAGCTGCAGTAACAGATACTTTTATGCAGGTCGGCAAACAAATTTATGCTAAAAATTTTTTTGATAGATTAGCTGATACAGGTTTAGAGTCTGGTTTATTCTTTAAATCTATCGATGATGCACTTGCAAAAGGTGTAAGCACAAATAATTTAATTCAAGTATCAAAAGAATCGGGTAGAAGATTTGGACAAGAGTTTGATAGTAAATTATTCACATCTGCCGATGACCAAGGAGGTCTACTTACAACTCCTGAAATAGCAAATGCAATTAGGGGAGTGGATCAATCGTTCGCATCTCTATATGACATACCTTTATATAAAGCTTTGATGTCAGTTAAGGCTACAGGTCAGATAGGTAAAACAGTTTTCTCTCCTATGACACAAATAAGAAATGTGTCCACGGCATCTTTCTTTGCTTTGGCTAGTGGGTTAATAGGTGGCAGAGTAAGTCTAGGAGATTCTTTTAAATTATTAGCTGATGATTTATTTCCTGGTAAAAATGTTTCTGCAGCTTCTTTGGCTAAAGTTTTAAGTAAAAGAATTGAAAGAGGAGTTATCGATACAAACATAGAGGTCAACGAGATTAAAACTATTCTGCAACAAGCAAAAGATGGTAAATTTAGTTTATCCGCTTTGATGAATAATCCAACAGTAAAAAGAGCTTTTGATTTGTATCAAGGGGGTGATAACGTTTGGAAACTTTATGCAGATGATTTTTATCAAGACGCATTAGAAACAGCATTTAGATATAACGGAAAAGGCGGTGCAGCTGATCAAGCTTATAGAGAAAATATAATTGACTGGTATAAAACAGTTGGTAGAGAGGCTAGAAAATCAGACGAACTTGCATCAATAAATCAAAAAATTTTAAACACTACAGATATAAAACAAAAAGAAGGGTTGGTTAGAGAATTTAAAAGACTAGGTAATGTAGAAGATGTTTCTGCTTATCTAGTTACAAACACAATACCAACCTATAGTAAAGTACCAGAAATAATTAGAGCGATTAGAAAATTACCAATTGGTAATTTCATAGCTTTTCCTGCAGAAATATTAAGAACAAGTGCTCATCTATTAAATATTGGTGCAAGAGAACTTACAAGCTCTAATCCTTTTATCAGACAAATGGGTGCTAGAAGATTATTAGGTGCTTCTGCTGTATTTGGAGGCATAGGAGGCACACTTGCCTATACCGCAGAACAAATTACAGGAGTAACAAAAGATAAAGTAGAAGCTTTTCAAAGATCTGCTGCCCCTGTCTATCAAAAAAATGCTACACTGATACCTTTAACAGAACCAAATTCTAAAGGTGAGTTTAAGTATTTTAATTTTTCATACTCAAATCCGTATGACTCTTTAGTTAGACCTATTAATGCTGTATTAAATGCATACGCCACTGGACAATTAACTGGTAGAGAGGATGAAATAGTATTTAATGCTTTATTTGGAGATCGACTAACAAGAACTCCTGGAGCTTTTGCAGAATTTTTTGATCCATTTGTATCTGAATCAATTGGTGCTGAAGCTGTNTTTGATATTGTNTTTAGAGGNGGAGAAACAAGAGAGGGAAGAANAATATNTTTTGANCAAGANGGAGCATTAGAAAGAATTGATAAATCTNTAGCNCANTTATTTACACAANTAGAACCTGGTGCAAATAGAAGTATTAGAAGAGTNTATAAAGGTGTAACAGGNACATTTACNCAATTTGGTCAACAANTAGATGCTAAAACTGAGATTGGTGCGTTACTAGCTGGAGTTCGTGTAGAGGAGGCTAAACCTTTAAATAGTATGCCTTTTATAATTACATCATATAACAAAGACAAAAGAAATATATTTCAAGAATTTAATAGAAATGCTTTATCCGGTAATGCTACAGGAGAGCAAAGACTAGCTGCATTTAAAGAATATATTTTAGATTCTTTTGAATCTCAAAAAATATTCGGTCAAGTTTTAGAAGATATGGAAACTATGGGTATTTCTAAATTTAAATTAGAAGATATTCTCGATGATCGTTTAACAAAATCAGAAGTTAGAAATTTTGAGGATAAAACATTTAAAGTTCCTGGTTTTAGTGAAACAGCTTTTGAAGCTTTAATAGGTAGATTAAAATTAGAAGATCCTCTTGAAGCCGCAAGAATATCCTCTGAAATTAGATCTGCTATTATTAGCATGGATATTTTAAGAGATAGATTATCTTTAATTAAATTAAGCACTAGCCGAGAAGATTTAGAAAAAAGAATTAATACAATTTTATTTCCAAAAATAGAAAGATTTAGAGAGTTAAGAGAAACTCCACCAAGTGTTTCTGAACCAAAAGCAGAATTACCTACAGATCAAAGAGCTGCCATACAGCCATCTGGTAATGTAATAGCACAAACAATTAAACAACCTAGCTTAACAGAACTAGCAAAAGGTAATTTAGGAAATCAGTTTAATTTATTTAGGACAATATAATGCCAAGAAAATCAGCACTACAAAAAATAGAATATCATGAGAAAATCTGTCGAATCATGCAGAAACAAACATTCGAGAGAATCGACAGGATGGAAACTAGAATAGCAAGATTAGAAAAATGGATCATAGGTGGTCTAGGAGCTATACTATTGGCTATTTTATCCAATCACTTGTAATATTAACGACACATACAACCAATTAATGCACTACCATCATTCATGATGTGCAAGTTTAATGTATCTACATAACCAGATAGTTTTAATCTAAGTATCTCACAGAGATCAAAACAATCTGCTTTATCTAACAGCTCTACACCCTCCAACATCTGTTTTGTTACAGGTATCAACTGGTATAGTCCATCATTCAGTATTATCAGATCCATTCTTCTAACTTCTCTCCCATTATCTGACTGGCTATATCTATCTTCTTTCTTAATGCTTTGACAATTTTTTCATCGACAGTTTTTTCTGCAATTATATCTACATAAGTCATACTTCTTGTCTGACCAATACGATCTATTCTAGCCTCTGATTGTGTTCTTTTTTCTAGATCATAACCATTTGAGAAATAAATCATTGTATTTGCCTCTGTAAGTGTGATACCATACCCGCCGGTTTGAGGTGTACCTACCAAGAATCTTACCTCACCATTCTTATTCTGTATCTCTTTAATAGCCTTCTGTCTCTGTTCTGATGTGGTGTCACCATAATATGTAACAACGGATCGAGGACCATACTCTTTAGTAATGGCAGCAACGACATTCTGTATATCATGTCGCCAATGGCACCAGATAATAGCTTTACCCTCCACCTCATCTAATACACTCAACAACTCCGATATCCTATTATTTTTTATTTGTTTAACAGATCCATCATCAGCCTTGAAGTGACCGCAGGTAATCTGTTGTAGTCTCATCAATTGAACCAAAGCTGTAGCTGTTGTCATTGTCTTGCCATGCAGCTCCGCTATAGCCATACGTTTCATTTGAGTGTATAATTTTTGTTGTTCGGTGGATAATTGTATTGTTCTTTTAATGTAGGTTTTAGGTGGTAGATCCAAACATTCCTTCTTTAATATTCTCTCTGAAAAAGGTTTTATTATCTCTGCCAATTCATCTAGATTTTTATAACCGGTCACCAACTGAAAAGATTTACCTCCATAATTCATAGTTTTTAATTTTGCAAATCTAGCTCTAAAAGCATAGTAAGATGAAAAACCTAATAACTCTGGCTGCAAAAATTCACATTGTTTGAATAGATCTANTGGTGACTTTGTAACTGGCGAACCCGTAAGTATTCTATTATATCTAGATGCTAGTCCTAGATCACAAATACTTTTAGTTCTCTTTGCATCGGGGTTTTTAATAGTTGTAGACTCATCAACAGCCATCAATGCTCTATGTGANAATAAAAATTTTTTTGCAAAGTCAACACCTTTTTGTGTAGACAAAGCTTCAACATTCATAATTAATACGTGTAGGTCCTCTCCTGTTTTAAACAAACTATCCAATTCTCTTTGTTGTTTTTGGCTTATCGTAGCTTGCCAAAGAACTACTTTTTTATCTATATGTTTAACCATATGTGTAGGAATTTCTTGATCNTACCAATTTTTATAAACACCNTTTGGTGCAACTATTAGAGCACCNTCAATNTTACCTNGATCATACAACATNGATATATTNTCTATTAANACNTTAGANTTACCTGTACCCATTTCCATAAAATAGGCAAAATAAGGTTTNNTCCACGATCTTTTNAANGCTTTCAANTGATGNGCNAAAGGCTTNGTNTTAAATTTATAATNCATAAATAGTATGTTANTNTTTCTTNCNATGCAGTATCCTATATGATAGGTTGAAAGGAAAAAAGTCAATAATGAAATATGAGGAAATAAAAAATACATACAATTCGAAAGTNTANGTNATACAAGANTTNCCNGGAACNAGANNNGGCACNCCNAAATTTAANATNATGGGNGCNTCAANNTNTGGNGAANTANTAACNNTGTTNCCAGAAAATTCACAAATNATAATGTCTCCAGGNCCATTAATATTTAAACTNAGAAANCTTNTAANAAATTTTANNGAANANGATTATTTATTATTAACAGGAGATCCTGCCATAATTGGTGTAGCCTGTTCAATTGTATCAGATATTACTAGTGGAAAATTTAGTTTTTTAAAATGGGATAGACAAGAAAAGATGTATTATCCAATAAAAGTCAACTTATACGAGAAAGGAAAATATTGAAGAATAAACTTGACATAGGATTTTATATAACTATAACTAACATACGAAAGCAAAAAAGGAGTAAAAATGAATATTAACTTTGAACAAGATAAACAAGACTCGTTAACAAAAGTTAACGATGCTAAATCTTTATCTGAACAGGTAGTAAAACTACAATCTATGGAAGAGGATTTAGCAAAACAAGAAGAGCGTGTCAAAAAACTTAAAAAAGATATTGAAGTTATGTCAGGAGAAGTAATCCCTACCATGATGCAGGAGATGAACTTATCCACTCTTAAATTATCTGATGGTTCTTCTGTTGAAGTNAAACCGATTTATGGTGCCTCGATATCACCTGCAAAAAAGGAAGAGGCATTTAACTG
>FUFK010051590.1_pt1 | contig 15781 bp, 16 predicted proteins | sample 1021851 | NCBI WGS metagenome assembly FUFK01 (sample SAMEA51879418, study PRJEB19060) | metagenome | reverse complement strand
TTTTACAATACTAGGGAGGAATTTCATGAAATTCAAATCTAGCCTATTCGTAGGCGCTGTAGCTTTAGCTGCAACTAGTTTAGTAGCTGTTTCAGCAAATGCTGACAAGCTACGATGGAAAATGCAAAGCACGTGGGGTAGCCAGGTCGCAATTAATGGCGAAGCTGCTGTATATTTTTCCAACAAAGTTAAGTCAATTTCAGGTGGCGATGTTCAGTTGAGATTTCACGAGCCAAACGCTCTTGTACCTTCATTAGAAGTTTGGGATGCTGTTAAGAATGGATCAGTAGATGCAGGTTATACAACACCTGGATACCATGCTGGTAAAATCCCTGCAGTTTCTTACTTCACAGCTGTTCCTTTTGGTCCAGGTGCTAGTGAGTACCATGGTTGGATGGAATATGGTGGAGGTCAGCAGTTAAAAGATAGAATTTATGGCGAGTATGGCCTTAAAGCTCTCAACTGCTTAACTCACGCTCCTGAGACATCAGGTTGGTTTAGAAAGAAAATCAACAATGTTGAAGAGTTGAAAGGTATGAAAATGCGTTTCTTCGGTCTTGGTGCTATGGTTATGAGTAAATTAGGTGTGTCAACACAGTTACTTGCAGGTGGAGATATTTATCCAGCTCTAGAAAAAGGTGTTATTGATGCAACAGAATTTTCTATGCCTACACACGACTTAAGTTATGGTTTCTATCAGTTAGCAAAGTTTAACTATTTCCCAGGNTGGCACCAGCAAACATCAATTGGTGANCTNNTAATGAGCACTAAAGGATGGGGTGGNNTAACTAANACACAACAAGCAGTTATTAACACAGCATGTCGTGACACAATGTGGTGGGCTTTAGTTAGATCTGATGCTAAGCAGGTTCCTGCTATGGCAGAGCTTGAGAAAAAAGGGGTTACATTCGTAACATGGCCTGATTCAGAAATTTCTAAGTTCAAAAAAGCTTGGGATGCTGTTGTTGAAGAGAAATCAGCTTCTGACCCTCTTTTCAAAGAGATTACNGCTAGCTACAACAAGTTCAGAGAGGACTACAGCATTTGGTCATCAAGAGCTTATCTAAAAGCTAAAAAGTACTAATAATACTACTTAATTTTGAGTACACTTGTTATTTCATATAACAAGTGTACTTTTTTTTTGATAAATAAATTGAAATTTTGTATTTAATAAGTTAATTAAAATTACTATAGGTCTACTTTTCTGGGGGGAAATAATGGCACTTACAGAACAAAATATGGAAGGTCTAATTTCAGTTAGCGAAAAACTTCGTGAAATTGTAAATAGAGTTGGACGAGCTAGTACATGGTTGTTAGTACCCTTAGTGATAATTACAATGTGGGATGTGGTTGCCAGAAAATTGGTTTGGATACAAATTTGGATGGTGGCTAATTTTGGCTCTTTCTTTGAATCAACTCTAATGCAAGAAATGGAATGGCACCTTCATACAGTAGTTTTCTGTTTGGTTTTGGGTTATGGATATACTCACAACAGGCATGTAAGAGTGGATTTTCTAAGAGAAAATTTTAACTTTCAATCAAAGGCGAAAGTTGAATTTTATGGAAATATATTCTTTATGCTACCTTTCACACTTATTTGTGTATATTTTTCTTGGATTTATATGGTAGATTCATACATAATTAAGGAAGTATCCGCATCATTAGTTGGTTTAAGTAATAGATGGATTATAAAAACATTCTTGCCTATTGGATATTTCTTTTTATTCTTGGGTGGAATGTCAGTTATGATACAATTAATCGCTGTAATTTGGGGCGATAATAAAAAGAAACTTGATCTTATGGTACTTGATTATGATAAAAGTAAGTAAGATTAAAAAATTATTTACCAAGATTTCTACGAGATAAACAATGTGGTTTTCAAAAGTTCCAGGTTATATTTTTGATAAACAAAAAACACCGTACTTAACTGAAGCTAAGGAACTAAGTTTGGCTCAATCTCAATATGAGTTGACTGCTTACGGAGTGTTTGTTGGAACTATTTATGGAATTATTGGATTAGCCGCAATGTTATCAATATTTGAAGGTAATAATTGGATTTACTATATCTGGTTATTAGCTTCTGTTTCAGTAATTTATTCGATATTCAGCGTCATACGAAATTATGAATTATTTTCATCTTATATAATTTCTTTAGCTCCGTCTGTTATAGTATTATTCTGCTTCTACGAAGCGATTATAAAAAATTCATCTTTATTAACGATGACTATTTTTGTTTGTTTGCTTCTTCTCTCGCTTAAATATGGCTGGAGAATTTCAAGGATTGTTGCTTGGCAAAGATATACTGGAGAATATGAAAATTATAATTTTAAAAAAGAGAAAGCATAGGTGCAGTTATGGATTTTGTTGATATTATCATAGAATATCTCCCAATTTTTATGTTCCTTACGATGGGTGTACTATTATTTATTGGATATCCTGTTGGTTTCATACTTGGTGGTGTAGCTATAACTTACGGATTTATAGGTTATCTATTTGGAGTTTTCAAAATTGCAGAGTTTTTTAACTTTGTTCCTCGAATGTGGGGGTTTTCTGCAGAAAACCTAATATTAGTAGCCATACCAAGCTTTGTTTTTATGGGAACCATGATGGAAAGAAGTGGTATTGCTAATGACTTATTAAGAACAACACAGATTTTACTTAGAAAAGTTCCTGGTGGATTGGCTATGTCTGTGACAGTTATGGGTACGGTTTTGGCAGCTATGACTGGTATCATTGGCGCTTCAGTTACTATGATGACAGCACTAGCATTACCTACAATGTTAAAAAATAAATATAGTCATGCACTTTCTACTGGAGTAATTGCTGCATCAGGTACTCTAGGAATACTTATTCCNCCAAGNATTATGTTNATTATTATGGCTGACATTATGCAGGTTTCTGTTGGAAACTTGTTTATGGGAGCAGTTATTCCTGGATTAACATTGGCTTTAATGTATTTAATATTTATTTTTGTATGGTGTTCTATTGACCGAAATGTTGCGCCAGCCCTAAAAGAAGGTGATTTGGAATACGAAAAGGGTAAATTACCCCAAATGGTCTTAAAGGCATTTCTACCCCCAGTTGCATTGATTGTTCTTATAAAGGGTTCAATTTTGCTTGGATGGGCAACACCTAGTGAAGCTGGTGCAGTTGGAGCTTTTGGAGCAACTATATTAGCTATAATTGGAAATAAATTCACTATACCTATGTTAAGGAGCGTTTTGCATTCCTCTGGTCTGACTATTTCTATGGTCTTTATGATCATTTTAAGTGCTACATGTTTTGCGTATGTGTTTAGATCGCTTGGTGGAGACTATATTGTGGAGGAGCTTATCGAAAAGGCTGGTCTTGGATCTTGGGGTTTATTATTTCTTTTAATGGGAATGACATTTTTACTTGGATTTTTCCTAGATTGGGTTGAAATTACTTTAATTATTCTTCCAATATTTGCTCCACTNGTNGTTNTNNTAGATTTTGGTGATCATGTTTCGCAATTAACTGGNCTTGANGGTCGTAAAGAAACTATGGTNTGGTTTTTAGTNTTGATGGCGATTAACCTTCAAACTTCATTTCTTACACCNCCATTTGGTTTTGCCCTNTTTTACTTAAANGGAGTTGCTCCNCCNGAAGTTGCTACNTTAAGTATTTATAGNGGTGTTATACCTTTTGTTATTATACAGTTAATAGGTCTAGGCTTCGTTATATANCAGCCAGANATGGCNTTGTGGCTGCCACGACTAATNTAGAAAATTAACNAAANCCGCATCNTNATGCGGTTTTTTTTAAGGATCAATAAATGGATAAAATTGGGATCTGTGGCGCGGGTTTGATTGGAGCAAGCTGGGCAATAGGTTTTGCAAATGCTGGTTTTAAATGNTTTGTNTATGANGCAAATCAAAATAGTTTTGCAAAATTTAGGAAAACATCAAACAAATTAATTCAAGATTTACGTATAATTAATNCCGATATTGACGAANTTAGGATAAATTCTAATATAAAACTTAACTGTAATATTGAAGAAATTTGNAATGACTCTGTGTTAGTCCAGGAAAGTGTTNTAGAAGATTTNGAGATTAAAAAAAAAATTTTTGTACAATTAGATAAACTAACATCAGAAAATACTATAATTGCCTCATCATCATCTTACCTTTTAATATCTAGAATTTCGGAACTTGTTAAACACAAGCATAGATGTATCAATGCTCATCCAGCGTTGCCACCACATATTGTTCCATTTGTTGAAGTTGCTGGTGGGGAAAACACCGATTCAAAAATTATTAAACATGCTGTCTCAATATACAAAAAGGCCAAATATGCAGCTATAACNGTAAATAAAGAGGCAGAAGGTTTTATTTTAAATAGATTGCAGGGTGCTCTTCTTAACGAAGCAGTTAGACTTCACGAAGGAGGGTTTGCTTCTATGGAAGATATAGATATAGCTTTAAAACATGCATTAGGTATAAGGTGGGCATTNATGGGTCCCTTTGAGATTATGGATTTAAATGCACCAGAGGGTATCAAAGATTCTTTTACTCGATATAGAAAGGGTATACAAAATTTAGCTAAGGAGCAAAATAGTGTTCCTGAATATTCAGAAGAATATTTAAATAAATTAGAAATGGATCAAAGAAAAAGATTATCTTATGATCAAAGNGATAATAGAGTAGAAAAAAGAAATAAAATGATTGCATTAATTAGAAAGCTTAAATCTGAATTAGGAGAGGATATTTAAATGGCTAAAAAAGTAATTATCAGCTGTGCAGTAACAGGAGCGATACATACACCTTCAATGTCAGAGTTTTTACCAGTGACAGCAGAAGAAGTTATTGAACATTCATTAGCAGCACATGAAGCTGGTGCTGCTGTCCTGCATTTGCATGCACGAGATGAGAATGATGGCCACCCAACTCAAGATCCAGAAGAATTTCAAAAATTTCTGCCAACNATTCACAACTCTTGTGATGCAGTGATAAACATTACAACTGGAGGTGGTCCACAAATGACAGTGGAAGAGAGAATGAAGCCTGCAATGCATTTTAAACCAGAACTTGCTTCTTTGAATATGGGATCAATGAATTTTGGACTTTTCCCAATGCTCAAAAGACATAATCAGTTAAAATATCCTTGGGAAAAAGAAATGCTTGAAAAAAGTAAGTATTCTCTTTTTAAAAATACTTTTGAAGATATTGAAAACATAATGACATTTGGTTATGAAAATGGAACTAAATTTGAGTTTGAATGTTATGATGTTGGTCACTTATATAATCTTCATTATTTTCATAGAGAAGGTATGTTAAAAGGTCCTTACTTTATTCAATTTGTTATGGGAATAATGGGTGGTATTGGTGCTGATGCTGACAATTTATTACATATGAAAAAAACAGCTGATAAATTATTTGGTGAAGTAGGTTATGAGTGGTCAGTTGTCGGTGCAGGAGCAACTCAAATGAGGATGAATGCAACTGGTGCTTCTTTAGGTTCTCATGTGCGTGTTGGTCTTGAAGATTCTCTATGGGACGGTCCTGGTAATTTAGCTAAGACAAATGCTGATCAAGTAAAAAGGGTAAGAGAAATCTTAGAAGGACTTTCACTGGAGATTGCTACACCTGNTGAAGCAAGACAAATGTTAGGGCTAAAAGGAAAAAATAATACTAACATAAATTAGAAAGTTAAAAATGAACTACGAAAGACTTCTTGAAGGTAAAAAAGCTCTTATAACAGCTGGAGCTGATGGGATTGGTTATGCAATAGCTAAAAGATTTGACAAAGCAGGAGCTAAAGTCTTTGTATGTGATATCAATCCTGAAGCTGTGAACAAAGTCAATGATGTTGATGATAATATTAAAGCAGTTGTATGTGACCTTAGNCAAACCCAATTGATCTCATCTATGGTTGAAGCCGGGTTTGATTACCTAAAAGAAATTGACATTATAGTAAATAATGCTGGGATTGCAGGAGAGACTGCTGGTGTTGGTGAGCAAACGCTAGGAGGTTGGCAAGAGTGTTTACAAGTTAATATTACAAGTCATTTTGAAACAATGAGACTAGTTGTTCCACGTATGAATAACGATGGATCAATTCTNTCNGTATCTTCTGTTGCTGGTAGAGTTGGCTTTGCTTACAGNATNCCNTACGCAGCTACAAAATGGGCGGTTATAGGCATGGTTAAGAGTTTAGCAATTGAACTAGGTCCTCGGGGTATAAGAGCAAACGCACTTTTNCCAGGTATTGTTGAAGGCGAGAGACAAAANNGAGTTATTGANGCAAAGGCTAAAGTTAAAAAAGTATCNTTCGAAGTAATGANAGACGAAATTTTATCNGGNGCGTCATTNAATAGATTTGTNACNCANGAAGATTTAGCAGAGCAAGCTCATTTCTTGTGTAGTCCTCTTGGGAAAAATATTTCTGGTCAAGCTGTAAGTGTTTGTGGGAATATAGAAAAGGCCGGATAAGTTTATTTTATAATTTCATCTAATATTGGATAGATATAAGTTTTAAATAAATCTGGATTTTCTGACATAGGAAAATGACCTATTCCTGGTATTATAGTTGCTTTAGATCCCTTAATTCTTTTTGCTGTTTCTAGTGTCCGCTCAGGTGTACAAGAACAATCATATTCACCTGATAAAAGATATACTGGACATTTTGAAGTATCTATTAAATTTGAACGGTCGTCAAAGTCTCCGTCATGCCAATAAAAATAAAGATCTCCTTTGAAAACNCCGGGCCCTCCTTGCATATAATGCCATAAAGTTTCATGTTTAAAATTATTTGGACTCTGAGGTGCTATTTGTGAGGAAACAAATGCCGCTTGAACTAAACCACCATGAACATCTGGTCTGTGCAGCCAATCTAGATCATAATAAGGTTCAAGTTTGTCAGAACCTTCAAGTGCAATCACAGCTTTAAAGTAATCACAATGTTCTAGGGCAAGATGTAAGACTACTCTTCCACCCATGGAGCAACCCATTATAACTGGATCAATTAATTTATATTGCTTACAAAAAGACATTATTATTTCTTTGTAAAGATTTGTAGTTAGTTTGTAGTCTTTCAATTCATAACCTTCTGGTGGGTTGGATTTCCCATGCCAAGGCAAATCAAAAACAATTACTCTATAATTATTTGTAATTCTTTTATCATTTAAAATATGTCGAAATTGTCTTCCATCAGACCCGGCTGTATGCAGACATAATAGAGGTGTCCCCTGTCCTGCTTCCTCAACATAAATTCTATAATTGTCCTTTTTTAAATTTAAATTAAAATATCTGCCAATAATATCCTCAAAGTACAAATCAGTCATGCATATCCCTATTAGAAGCTATTAGATCTTTAAAATATTGAAGGTTTTGTATAAATGGGGTTAGATCTCCATCTATATATATAATTTTTTTTGCAAGCATAGCAAAGATATCATGATAATCTCTAGGAGGTACTTTTAACCAATGTTTATTCCAACTATCCTTTTGACCATAAATTTTAAAAGTTCCACTTTGTGTTAAAATTTCTCTTTCATTTATAGACAATACATTTCCACTTAGGATCTCAAATAAATAATCTTTTTCTCCAATACCAAATGTGAAAGTGATATTTAACCAACGACCATTTTCAATTAATCTTTTATTGGAATTTATGTTGTTTATCCAATTTTCGATTGATAGCATAACTATATTCTTTCCATTATGTAAAAATATAAATCTTTATAAATATTTTACAAAAGGAATCTTTGGTATAAGTTTATAATATAGGAGGAGAAATGTTTAACATTAATAATTTTTTACATTTAGACGCTCTAAAACCAGCAGTGGAATGGAAAGGTTTTCCAAAATACAATTTTGTAGGAGGGCATATTGATAGTGATAGTATCCCTGTGCAACCTATAAAGGACTCTCTCAATAAAATAATATTAAAAGAGGGAAAAACTTTAGCTAAATATGGACTAGAAAGTGGTCCTCAGGGCTTTTTACCATTAAGAAAATTTATATCAAATCAGTTAAAAATTAGTTCAAAAATTAATTGCTCCGAAAGAGAGATATTAGTTCTTTCTGGTTCATTGCAAGCTTTAGATCTTGTAAATCAGACATTTCTTAGAAAAGGAGATACAGTAATAATTGAAGAGGAAAATTATGGAGGAACTATTTCAAGGCTGAGAAGACTTGGTGTAAACATGGTCGGAATACCTCTAGAAAAAGACGGAATGAATTTAAAAATCCTAGAGCAAGAGTTAAATGATCTTCAGAAAAAAGAAATAATCCCAAGATATATTTACACGATCCCAACAATTCAAAACCCTACTGGAACAGTAATGTCTGTTGCTAAAAGGAAGCAACTAATAAAATTATCAAAAAAATATCAAATACCAATTTTTGAAGATGATTGTTACGCAGATCTTCTTTTTGAAAAAGAAAGACCCCCTGCGATAAAGTCATTTGATAAAGAAGGATATGTTACTTACTGTGGATCTTTTTCTAAATCAATTGCACCTGCACTTAGAGTTGGTTATTTAATTGCCAATTGGGAAGTTTTATCAAGAATATTACCTTATAAAACTGATGCAGGTAGCGGATCATTAGAACAAATGGCACTGGCAGAGTTTTGTAANGAAAATTTTAATTCACATGTCAAAACAATAAAAAATAAATTGCAAAAAAAATCAGAAGCTATTTGCAATGCTTTGGACAAATATTTTGGTTCTTCTGCTGAATATAAAAAACCTGATGGTGGAATTTTTGTTTGGGTTGATATGCATAAAAAAGTAGACACATCTCGTCTTTACGAATTGGCATTAAAAGATGGTGTGGCTATAAATCCAGGAAATGAATGGTCAATTAACAAAAGTGGTAGACATAAAATGAGACTTTGCTTTGGTAATCCTTCAATTAAAGAAATTGATGAGGGCATTAAACGTTTGGCTATAATATGTAGAAAAGAATTTGGAATACCCACAAAGATTGCGAATTTATAAATTTTTGTGAATCTTCATTATATGTAAAATNGCTTCGGAAAAATTTTTAGGGTCCTCCTGAGGCACATTATGGCCAATATTTGGAAGAATTTCATGTTTAAGATGATTTGAAAATTTTTGTTTAATTTTTGCAATATCAGATAATCCGGTCACGCCGTCATTATCACCATCAATTGTTATGGTNGGCGCAGAAATAACAGGCTGGTTAGATAATTTCTTTTCTATTTTTTCAAACNTTTTGTCNCCACATACTAGCCCAAATCGATGCCGGTAACTATGAATGACTACTTCTACAAAATCAGGATTCTCAAAAGCATTAGCACTTAAATTATATAAATTATTATTAACATTCCAGGTTGGTGACCATGTTTTCCAAATAAATTTTATAAAATCATGACGTTGATTTAAAAGACCATTTCGTCCCCTTTCACTATGGAAAAAATATTGATACCACAATTTTTGTTCAGTTTCTGGTTTAACTGGTATTGATGACTTTTTTATGTCTTGAATATTGTAGCCGTTGCAGGAAACTATACCTAAACACCTATTTGGATATAGTGCAGCAACTATGCAAGCTGCCCTGCCGCCCCAATCATATCCTCCTAAAATTGCTTTATCTATTTTGAGTGCGTCCATAAGTTTTAACAAGTCAAATCCAAGTGCTGCTTGTTGACCTGAACGTAAGGTATCATTATGTAAAAAAATTGTGTGTCCATACCCTCTTAAGTAAGGAATAATTATTCTGCAGCTTGACATTAATAACGGGGCTACTTCTTTGTAAGCGTGAATATCGTATGGGAAGCCATGCAGAAGTATTACAGGTAAACCTTTTCTTGAACCTGCCTCAAAGTAGCTTACATTTAAATCTCCAGCATTTATATTTTTTAAATTCTTTATCAATTTTCAAACAACATAAATTATTAATAATTTATAGGTAAGGTATTTATTGTTTTAACTCTTCCTAGCGCAAAATTTGTTTCTATTGATGCAATACCTTTAACCTTTGTGAGTTCTTCTCTCATAAANATTTCATAGTTTTTTAAGTCAGTNGCAACAACTCTTAATAAATAATCTCTATTTCCAGTTACTAACCAACAATCCATAACAGCATCTAAAGATNTTANTTCTTTTTCAAATGACTTTAAAATTTGATCAGTTTGATTCTCTAATCTAACAGATACAAAAGCAGTTACCGGATAACCATAAGCAATTTCATCAATTATAGCTGTATAACCAGCTATTAAACCTTTTTGCTCTAAGGTTTTTACTCTTCTTAAGCAAGGAGANGGTGACAAGCCAACTTTTTCAGCTAACTCAAAATTAGTTAATTTTCCATTTTGCTGAAGAAAAAAAATAATTTTTTGATCTATTTTATCAATATTGCTCAAAAAAATCCTATTTTAATATAATATTTTACTAATAGATTTATATTAGCAGATAATATTAATTTTAGAAGTATTTTTATAATATTTAGTCATTCATTCCATTTGAAAGATGCTACAGTAAAAAAATGAATGATGTTGATATTTTAAAAAAAATTGAAAAGAAAGTGTTGTGGCTTGCTTGTTGGATGATTCATAATGCAAATCACATTAGAGAAAATCAAGATGGCCTTAAAGTTGGTGGTCATCAAGCTAGTTCTGCTTCAATAGTTTCAATAATGACAGCTTTGTATTTTAGTATTTTAAGACCTGAAGACAGAGTTGCAGTTAAACCTCATGCAAGTCCAGTATTTCATGCTATTCAGTATTTATCTGGATTGCAAACTAAAGAAAAAATTCAAAATTTTAGAGGNTTTGGNGGNGCACANTCATACCCNTCTAGAACAAAAGATATAGACGATGTTGACATTTCAACTGGATCAGTAGGTTTGGGTGTCGCAATGACAAGTTTTATTTCTCTAATTCAGGATTATGTTGCAAGAAAAAAATTTTATAAAAATAAACCTCTAGGGAGAATGATTGCATTAGTTGGTGATGCAGAGCTAGATGAGGGTAATGTTTATGAGTGTCTTCAAGAAGGTTGGAAACATGATTTAAGAAATGTTTGGTGGATAATTGATTATAATCGGCAGTCACTTGATGGTGTTGTTCATGAAGGACTTTCAGAGCGACTAAGCTCTGTTTTTTCAGCATTTGATTGGAACCTTGTGGTATTAAAATATGGAAAATTACAAGAGGAAGCATTTAAAGAGCCTGGTGGAAATAAATTAAAAAAATGGATTGATGATTGTCCTAATCAATTATATTCAGCTTTGATATTTGAAGGTGGTGAAGTTTTTAAAAAAAGAATCTTAGATGATATTGGCGATCAATCTGAGGTTTCAAAATTAATTAACAAAAGATCTGATTCTGATTTTTTAGAATTAATGTCAAATTTAGGTGGTCACTGTATTTCAACGTTGTGTGAAGCATTTAACAATATAAAAGATGATAAACCTACTGCATTTATTGCATACACAATTAAAGGGTGGGGCACTCCATTAGCGGGCCATAAAGANAATCATGCTGGTCTTATGACTAAAGCTCAAATGAACGATTTTAAATCTAAATTAGAAATTAATGATGGTGAGGAATGGAATAATTTTTCTGATGAAAAAAGCGAATTAAACATTCANGAATATATCAAAAAACTTACCTTTTCAAAAAGCAGGTCATAGAAAATTTAGTGGAAATAAAGTAGTAATTGATGAACCTGTATTGATAAATGATAATAAAATATCTACTCAAAGTGCGTTTGGAAAAATTCTAGACTCTTATGCAAAAAACAATACTGAATTTACCCAAAGAATTTTAACCACATCACCNGATGTATCGGTTTCTACTAATCTTGGATCTTGGATAAATAGAAAAGGATTATTCAGTAGAAAAGATACTTCTGATATATTTAAAGATCGCAAAATACCATCAGCTCAAAAGTGGATTTTTTCTCCAGATGGACAGCATATAGAGCTTGGTATTGCTGAAATGAATTTATTTATAATGCTTGGATCTGCTGGTCTTTCTCATGAATTATTTAATGAAAGATTGTTCCCAATAGGGACTGTATATGACTCATTCATTGCTAGAGGATTAGATGCTTTGAATTATGCATGTTATCAAGATGCAAGATTTATAATTGTAGGAACTCCCTCTGGTGTTTCCCTAGCGCCAGAGGGCGGTGCACATCAATCTATAGGAACNCCATTAACTGGGATTAGTCAGCCAGGCCTTTTAAGTTTTGAGCCAGCGTTTGCAGATGAATTGTCAATAATCTTGAATTATAGCTTTAATTATTTGCAGGATGAAAATGGTGGTTCTGTTTACATAAGGCTAAGTACAAGATCTATAGAACAACCNTATAGAGAATTAACAAACGATTTTAAAGATCAAGTTTTAAAAGGAGGATATTGGTTGAAGGAACCTGGATCAAATCCAGAAATTATACTAGCTTATCAAGGTGTCATTGCTACAGAGATAATAGAAGCAACAACAATTTTAGGAGAAAAATTTAGAGATATTGGAGTTTTAGCTATTACGAGTTCGGATAGAATGTTAGATGATTGGAAAAATAAACAATTATCTTCAAATCAAAATACAATTGAATCTCATGTTGAAAGTTTATTAAAAGAAATTCCAAGAGACACTAAAATTTTGACGGTGATTGATGGTCACCAACTAACATTATCTTGGTTAGGCTCTGTACTTGGTCATAAAGTAATACCACTCGGTGTTGATCGTTTTGGACAAACTGGCAACATAAAAGAACTTTTGACAGAGTTTACAATTGACTCTGGTAACTATAAGTAAACTAGGCTTTAACTTAGCTTAAGTAATTCTTAATATTAAGATTTATAGGACTTATATATAAAGAAATAAAATGATAAGTAAGCCTGATAATTTAAGAAAGATTTTAAAAGAAAAACCTTTTATTCCAATACCGTCTTGTTTTGATGCTTTATCTGCAAAATTAATACAACAAGCAAATTTTGATGTAACCTTTATGTCAGGNTTTGCTGCGTCCGCCTCTAGGATAGGATCTCCAGATCTTGGGCTTATGACCTTCTCAGAAGTTTTTGACCAAGCAAACAATATTTGTAACGCAATTGANATACCAATGATAGTAGATGGAGACACTGGTTATGGAAATGCCATGAACGTTCGNAGAACATTGAAANAATGTGCTAAGGCAGGTTGTGCTGGCATATTGATTGAAGATCAATTAGCGCCNAAGCGTTGTGGTCACACTCCAGGAAAGGATGTNGTAAATCGTGAGGAGGCATTTGATAGAATAAGAGCAGCTACTGATATGAGAAATGAAGGTTATGATATTTTAATTATGGCCAGAACAGATGCCAATCACACTCATGGTCTGAGTGAGGCAATATTAAGATCACAAAAATTTTATGAACTTGGGGCAGATATCATGTTTGTTGAGGCTCCAAAAAACAAAGAAGAAATGAGAACAATATGTAAAGAAATTCCTGGTGTTAAAATAGCTAACATTGTTGAGGGAGGTATTACACCAAATTTATCCATGAAAGAATTNNCAGAAATTGGTTANAAACTTGCNGTNTANCCACTTACNGTNATGAGTTCAGCAATGAAAGCAATGANAAACTCNTTAAATTTNCTAATNAAAGATGAAGATAGNTCNGNGTTATTACTAGATTTTANTGATTTAAGACANAAAATNGGATTTGATGATTATTANGAAATATCAAGCAAGTACGAAACTTCAAAAAGAAGTTGATAATTTTTAGATGGGGAGAATTCTATAATGAAGAGTTATCAGGTTGTTGAGTTTGGTGAACCTTTAGAATTAAGAGAATATGAAAATCCACAACCTAAAGGAGATGAAGTTCTTGTAAAGATTACAGCTTGTGGCGTTTGTCACAGTGATCTTCATTTGGCAGATGGTTATTTTGATTTAGGAGATGGAAAAAGAATAACTTTGGCTGACAGGGGCACAAAATTACCATTTACCCCAGGACACGAGATTACTGGAACTGTAGTAGCTTTAGGTGAGAATGTAAAAGATATTAAAATAGGTGACGCTGGAATAGTATTTCCTTGGATTGGTTGTGGAAAATGTGCAGCTTGTTTAGAAAATAATGAAACATTATGNGAGGCTCCTAAATATTTAGGCGCTCGTCTTGATGGAGGTTATTCTGATCACATAATTGTACCTCATAGTAAATATATAGTTTCTTACGGTGATATGGATCCTGCGCAAGCAGCACCATACGCATGTTCAGGTCTAACTGCATTTAGTGCTCTAAAAAAAATTCCTACAACTTCAAAAGATGATTGGATTATTATTATTGGTGCAGGTGGTGTTGGTATAAATGGTATTTTATTATCTCCTGCAGTACACAAAGCAAAAATTTTAGTAATAGATAATGACCCAGAAAAGAGGGAAAAAGCCCTTGAAGCTGGTGCAAATGAAGCTTTTGCGCCAGATGAAGAAACTGAAATTAGAAATAAAATTGGTATTGGTTCAGCAGCAGCAATAGACTTTGTTGGAAGACCAGAAACNACTGATTTTGGTCTGACATTAGTAAAAAAAGGTGGAATGGTAATTGTAGTAGGTTTGTACGGTGGTTCGCTAAAACTATCATTACCATTGGTACCAATGAGATCTATGACGCTTAGAGGTTCTTATGTAGGAGAGTTAAGAGAATTAAAAGAACTTGTTAATATTATCAAANCCGGCAAAATAAAATTAATACCTGTNAAAAAACAAGGTTTAGAAACNGCAAATCAAGCAATGTCTGATTTAAGATNGGGCAAAGTTAATGGAAGAATAGTTCTAATTCCAGATTAGAAACATNTAANNATAAAAAAAGGGGATTGGATTATGAGTGAAAAGAAAAATATNANTGATGANCATNATCATTCACATGATCATGCGCATTCACATTTACCATCAGATCCTGAATTAAGAGTAAAAGCTGTAGAGACTTTGCTTTTGAACAAAGGTTTAATTGATTCTCAAACTTTAGATGAATTGATTGACACTTATGAGAATCGAATAGGTCCTAAAAATGGTGCAAAAGTAGTAGCTAAAGCCTGGGTAGATCTAGAATATAAAAAAAGACTTTTGAATGATGCTACATCAGCAATTAGAGAATTAAGTTACCAAGGAAGACAGGGTGAAAATATGGTTGTTGTTGAAAACACACCTGAAACTCACAATGTAATAGTTTGTACATTATGTAGTTGTTATCCATGGCCAGTCCTTGGCATTCCCCCAACTTGGTATAAAAGTGATGAATATAGATCTAGAACAGTAAGAGAACCTAGAAAAGTTCTTTTNGAGTTTGGTTTATCTTTGGATCCAAAAGTTCAGATAAAGGTTTGGGATTCAACCGCTGAAATAAGATATTTGGTATTACCAATGAGACCAAAAGGTACTGAAAACATGGATGAAAGTAAACTTGCAGAATTGGTAACAAGAAATTCAATGATAGGTACTGGATTACCAAAGGAAATAAAATGAGTAGATTGCATGACATGGGTGGTCGTTTTGGTGATGGATCAATTCCTGTTCCAAGAGATAATGATAATGAAGTAACTAACTCTGAACCAACTTTCAAGTATGAGTGGCATGCTAAGGCATGGGCAATTACTCTTGCTGCTGGAGCTCTAGGTGAATGGAATCTAGATATTAGTCGTCATTATAGAGAGTGTTTGCCACCAAAAGATTATATAAATTTTTCTTATTACGAAAAATGGTTAGCAGCTCTTACTAACCTTTTAATAGATAAAAAACTTGTTTCGTTAGATGAGTTAAAAGAATATGTTTCTGCAGCAAAAAACGGAACTTTAACAAAGT
>FUFK010071308.1_pt1 | contig 15782 bp, 27 predicted proteins | sample 1021851 | NCBI WGS metagenome assembly FUFK01 (sample SAMEA51879418, study PRJEB19060) | metagenome | reverse complement strand
AACATCTTCTTGTGGTTGATGATATCTTACAACTTGTTCAATCTTCTCTTTTGCCTTTTCACGCATAAGATCATATTGTTCTTTTGCTTGTACCAATTTGTCTTTTACTTTATCTTCGTAAAAAGACTGAAATTGATCTGCAATCACTTTTCGCTTTTCTGCGTTAAGTGTCATTCTTTTTTCTTTAGTCATGCTACCTCTACTTTCTTTGTTATTTATTTTTTGCATAATTTAAAATTAGCACTTGACTTATGGATTGTCAAGTATTATATAGGATATACCAAAATAAATTTGAACTTCATCGGATTTAACTTATTTATTTTGTTGGGACAACTTCTGGTTGTGGTTGTAAAGTAGGTTTGACCATAGCCCAAACACACGCACAACTAGAACTGATCCCTGGTCTATTGGCAGTCGATAGGCTGTTAAGCCCTGGTGCACCGATAAACAATTGCCGCTGGGCTTCAATCCAATGGACCTGGGATCAGAACTCTAACTAAGGTATCGGTGAGATGGTCTGGGTAGTTTGCCACCCTCACCGCTGATCGCTCGCATCTTGGACTAAGCATCCAGCTGGTGTTATGCTGCGTATTAATTGGCAGTGTCCAATCTCTGCGGGCCGCAAGCAGCAAGCCGCAAGCAACAAGCGGCAAGCTTCAAGCTTGACAAAACAGGATTCAGGGATTATAAAGGATGTAGAAAGGAATAAAAATTATGCCAAAATATAAAATTATAGTAGACATGGACAGCCCACGCGAAGAGGGCGAACACCTTGAGTCTATATTTGAAAATGGAATAGAGGCTAAGGATGAACACGAAGCAGAAATGATTGTAGAAAAGAAAGTAAAAGAATTAATGTATGGCGGCCCATACTACGCAATAACAGAAGACGATGAAAACGAGTGAAGCATTAAAAATTATCGGAGGCAGCCTGTCGAAGCCTTCAAAGATGCCTGGCTGGTCGATAGGTTTACCGGCCAAAGAGTGCAAGACAGGCGGCAAGCTTCAGAAGGTACCGGGCAGCGTCTGTTATGATTGTTATGCCCTGAAAGGTTGTTATGTTTTTAAAGTTGTGCAAGAAGCACAATACAGGCGGCTGGCAGCTATTAAGAACCCGCAATGGGTCGACGCCATGGCCCACCTAATCAACAGCAAAAAGCCCGATGTATTTAGATGGCACGATTCAGGCGACGTACAGGATTTAAATCACTTAATGAAAATTTATGAAGTATGCGAGCTCACACCATCCAAGCGTCATTGGTTACCGACTCGTGAAGCGTGGATCAAGAAGCACTTGCACGCTAAGCCAAACAATTTAGTCATACGATTCAGCGCGCCCATGGTGAACCAGCGGGCGCATGCGTCGTGGCCCAACAGCTCGAGCGTAGTCACAGGTGAAGACTTTAATTGTCCGAGCTCAAAGCAAGGCAATCAATGTTTAGATTGCAGAAAATGCTGGAATCCTGAAATAAAAAATATATCTTACAAAGCACATTGAAATGTTTAGGCACCCAAACTATTATAAAGAATTACGTAAGCGTAATAAATCGGACCAGGCAATTAGCAAAGAGCAACCTGACGGGGTTCACACTAGCGTTCGTCCTGGTCCGGGCCCCAAGCGTCAAGCTTCAAGCGCCAAGCTCACAGATCCTCAAGCAACAAGCGACAAGCATCAAGCTCCAAGGCACAAGCGTCAAGCTTAAAGCCACAAGCAACAAGCTCCTTGATCCTGGACCCTCGAAAAAGTTTCAAGCACCCTGAACCGAGGTGCTCAATGCAGATGAATGTATTGTTTGGATGTTTCACATGGAAGGCAATTTGGTGTGGTGAAAACCGAATCTTATTACCCTTTGTTACTTTAAGTTCTATTGTGAAAAAGTGGCCAGAAGTATTGTAGCCCAATAGATCAGGAGTACCGGATAAGCTAAGATTTTCAAGTCGGATCCACGATATTTCAGGTATAAACTTTTTAATTTTTGCATATAATTTTCGCTCAGGTTTCAAGGTAACTAGGGCTTTCTAATCAGGTGTGTTAGGAGCGATAATTATCTTTTGACTCTCTGGTTTTAGTACAACACGAATTGTGTTTTGTCCAATTATATTTGACTCTTGCACTTCAATTCTTTTTATCTCTTCCAAGTGATGACCAACTTGCATGTAGATACGAGCATTACCAATACCAGTAGTTTTCTTTCCTCTGATAACCGTAAATTGTTCTAAGTATTCCTGTAGATGTTTAACAAACATTATTGACTTTATAACCATGTTACCTTAAATTGTCAATCATGGGATTACCAAAGAGATTAACAGAGATGCAACAAAGGTTTGCTGAGTTCTTAGTATTCGGTGGACCAGAAGGACCAATGACTCAAACAGAAGCAGCACTCGCTGCTGGGTATAGTCCTAAACGTGCAAGACAGGAAGGATCAGAGTTGTGTAACCCAAGACTATCACCGCTTGTTGTCAAGTATATTGGTGAACTGAAAGAAGAAAGATTACGAAAACACGAAGTGACTTACGAAGGTCACGTAGCAGAACTTGCAAGACTTAGAGAAGCTGCTTTGAAGAAAGGATCTTTCTCTTCTGCTGTAAATGCTGAAGCCAATCGAGGCAAGGCAGCAGGATTATACATAGACAGAAAAATAATAAAAACTGGGAAACTAGAAGACATGTCAGAACAAGAGTTAGAATTAAAAATGAAACAAATTTTAGACGACTACGCGCAGATAATAGATGTGACTCCATCTACAACTTCTGAATCTTCTTTACCCAAGCCCGAGGAATCATCGTCCGATCCCCAAAAGTAATTTCATTATCATCTTTATCATAACTCGCAAATAGTTTTATGGACTTGTCATCTTTAGAATACAACCAACCTTCATTGACTGGTTTTGCTAATTTCATCTTATCAAACTCTTTATCAGTAGCCCAGCCAGAGTCACTGACACAATCAATCCACTCCACTCTGACTCTCGGATAAGGTATATCGGGAGCCCCATCAGTTGCAATTCTTTTTCGTCTTTTCCTAGGCATAAATTTTTATTATCACACACATCATAATTCGTCTAGTTGCCTTATTTGTGCCACAATTATAAATTCGACACCTAAATGGGCAAAAATTTTTTTGTTGCGCTATTTTTTTAAAAAAACTTGTAAGGTATCGCAAATGCTAAAATTGAGCTATAAGCATTGGTACACAACGTTTATTTTTCGACACCCCCCCCCTCGCAAGGGTATCGCAAGGGTATCGCAAGTGTCGAATTTTTTGGTCCAAAAAGTGAACAAACCCATGTCACCCTAAATTTGCGACACCTTTGCGACACCCAATCGACACCCAATCGACACCCCAGGTGTCGAATTATAAAACTTCTTTTGCCTTAATCTTGCCATAATGTAGCTCCATTACTGCCATCTTTTCTTCAGCAAGACCTATTTGATGAAGCAGTTTATCAACCTCTCCAGTGATATCTGTATGCTCAGGAATTACTAATTCTTGTTGGCTAAAACATTCTATTTTATATTTAGCGTCTTCAATCTCTGATTCATACTTCTTTTTTAGAACCATTCTAAGTTTCTCGTTCATCTTCGTCCTCCATTTCTCTCATTTCTATATAACCATCTTCGTCTTCATACATTACCCATTGAGTTTCACCATCGTAGTAATAACCATGAATTCTACCTTTACGCTCCATTAAAAAAGTCCTCCGGGTTTATTTTTACTTTTGCTTTCTCTTTTTCATCAAAGACTAGCTCATGATACATATCTAATCTTTTCAAAAACTTATGTTTGTACTGCCTTAATTCTGCTCCTTCTACAACAAATTCTTGATAGTATAAGTCAGGTGTGCATACCATTATTATACCTTTTTCAATTGCAGAACCATGAACATAGTCATGGGCCATGGCGTATGCTGCAATCTGCAGATAATAATCTTCGATCCATTCTTTCTTTTTTGGTCTGTTTGCTTGTTTAAAATCTACTATTGTATCTTTACCATTGTGATTGCAAACCAAGTCAGTAGACCCAGCGTATAGCCCAGGATAATACATTGTGACTTCCGAGCCGTAATACTCTTCAACCGGTGCAAGGCCGATCTCAATAACTTTCTCGGCCATGGACTTCGCCTCTTGTCCGATCCCTGTAAGATCATCGTAACCAACGCCTGTAATATAACATTCGAGGAACTTGTGCATGGATGTTCCCCGCCTACTACTAAGATTTTTAATTCGTTCTGCTTCTGCTTCACCTTTTTTTGCTATCCAATCTTTTAGAAATTGTTGATCTTTGGTACGCCCTAATATAGTAGTTACCGATGGAAGTCTATACCCTGCAACATCATAGATCCGTGATCCATGGTCCGTGCTCTGTATACCATTGATATATTTGTATTTTTCAGACTTCTTGATAGCCCTACCAATGTTATGATATTCTTGTATGTCTTCTTCACTCATCATTCTAAATCATCAAACCTTCTTTTAGATTGGTGTATATCTTTATAGACTTTTCGTAGTATCAAAAAAGCTACACCAGCCCCAATCGATAGAGCAATCACTCCTACAAATAACATACCTAACGCGTACACCGGTGTCATAGTTTTCTTTTTAACTCCTCTAAATATTTAAAGTTCTCTTCGTTTCTAATTAACGTTTCATGTTGTTTACGTTGTTGCTCTTTAATAATATTAGCTTGTTTGTTCCAAGCCCAAGTATTAATTTTACCAGACCAACCCATTACCCATAAATAAAATTTTAACATCATTCTAAACTCATTGCCTCTTTGTATTGTTGTAAGTTTACTACTTTACCATTCATGACTTTACTACTACCAGCATAATGTTCAAGTATTTGGTTGATCTTTGGTAACTTCGTGTGTGACCAAGGCCAGATTAATAAACACACATAGTATGCATCTCTAAATGTGCAACGCCATTTGTATTGTTTTAAATAGGGTGTCCCGTCTTTACGTAGACCCTTTCTTGGTTTATGATTGAAAGTTCCGCATCCTAATACTTCGTGTACCCATTCTATAACAGAGCGATCAGTCATGGTAATTTCCATACTGATACGCCATGCATTAGCATATCTATAACCTGGTTTATTCTTATGTTTCTTTTTTTTCTCTTTAACTTTCTTGTAATAGATACTACCCTCACCATCAAAGAGCCCTGCAATATATGCTCTATCTGTTTCCGGAATCATCAAATGCCCGCTTTCCGTGCACGTACTAACGGGTCACCAAAGGCTCGAATACTCAGGGTATGTTTTACCAATCCCGATATGTAACCTCCAGAGGTGTTTAGCGCTTGGCGTTTTTGGTCACCTGGAGCTCGTCCTTTTCTATATTTAATTTTTTTTAGCATCATGTGTAAAAACCCATCTTACTATTGCTGTTGATGGATCGTAGCCATCAAACTTTAAATCTTTAATGCAGCCTGTCAGAAGGACCATCATCGATAAGATTATTATCAACTGTCTCATAAAATTCTCCCTCCGAGTCACAATCCCAACATTGATGGACCTCACTCTTGTCTCTAAAGTCCGCTGCCGGATCACCATCTAATTTTGCAACCCTGACATACCCATTTCCGTGGCATGTGTTGCATATCATCTTTACAACTCTACTTGTTTTTAACTTTGCCATTTAACTTTCTCGCTTTCTCATTTGTCAAAACTTCTATTGTTTTAGATATTGATAACTTACCATCGGGCAATATTACCTTTGATAATTTTTCTAAAACAGCGTATGTTTCTTTGGATAGCGAAACATTTTTATACTTGCTCATGTCTGTCATGCTTGTTTCCTTTCATAATAAAATGATAATATAGGATTTTTTGTAGGATTGTCAATGAAAATATTAATGGGTTTAATTATTTGTTCTAGTGTTGCTGGAGAATGTATGCCACCATTTCAATGGCCCGAAGCATTTAACACTAAATATGACTGCCTACACTTTGGTTATGAAGAAGCACAGAGAAAATTAGAAGAAATAGGCCGTGAAGATATCAACAAATATGGCATGTATATTAAGTTTACCTGCACACCTATATCTACGATTTGACAATGTGGCAAGATTATGGTAATGCGAGATTATCATCCCACCAATTACCTACCCTATTTATCTCTCTCTTTAAGGGTAGGTGTTTCTTGGTTCCACATCCAAAACATAAAAATTGCAGGAAATAGTAAAAGACTATTTACAAATACAGCCATAAAAATCACCGCTTCCGTCCTTCATAATATGTATGTTCCATGGTTCGTGATACGTGGTTAGATGTAAACGCAATATATCACAAAGATCAAAGCAGTCGACTTCGGCCAATAATGATATACCTTCCATCATCTCCTTTGTGACAGCCACTAACTGATACAACCCGTCGTTTAGAAGTATTAAGTCCATTATTTGCAAACTCCTTTACTTTTTTATACCAAAGTTTTTTATACTTCGGGTCTTTCGTTTTCTCCCACTGGATTGCTAGCTCGTCTATTTCTTTTTGGCTCATTATTTATTGTAGTACCCCATTTAATTATATTTTTTAAACCTGGTGCTTTTATTTCGATATTTACTCCATAAGGTCTCCAGGCTTGTTTTATTAGATTTAATTCTAATAGAAAATTAGAATATTGTTTTTGTGTGATACCTTTTGGTTTTATAGTTATTATTTTTTCTTTCATGATTATAGGATAATCATTTATAATTACTTGTCAACTATTGTTTTCTCCCCTGACGATTGTAAGGTTTGTACGATCTTTTCTTATGTTTATTTAGTGATTTTGCATGACGTCGAGGACGTTTACGAGGTTTTGGTCTTGGTACGAAATTTGTAAATTTACGCTTCGCCATCGAAATATTGATCTACTTTTGATTGTAATGAGTTTTTAGAAAGATGTGGTATATAACTTATAACACCATTTACTTTTTGTTCTAAGTCAGAGCCACATGTTAAACATCTAAAATATTGTTTAGTAATTCCAACTAGTGGTGTGTACTCATCACACGTGGGACAGATACCATTAACTATCTCTGCTGTTATTTTGAAATTTTTTCCTGTCATAAACTTTCTTTGATCGTACCACACGCTGGTGGTATCGTCTATCTTTTAATTCTTTTGCAGCTTTATTTGATGATAAGTTTTTTAATCGATTTTGAGCCATCAATATTGTCTTCTAATTCTGCTTTACCTTTCCAACATTTGTAAGTAACAGATTCAGAAAAGGTTCTCTCTGCCTCACGTTTTCCCCGTAAACAAATTGCCATCGAGGGTTGCAAACGTGCCTCTTTAATCTCTCCATTTACAAACATAAGTAATCCTATTACAGCTTCTATCATTGTGAGCTCCCGTTTGTGTATTTCATTTCACGATTGGCATCTTTTAATTTTTCGATATCAACTAATACTTTATCCATCTGACCTCTTAAAAATTCTATATTAACTTTGTTTAACGCCATGTTTTCTATGTGCGCGTTTAACTTATCGGTAGTCTTATAAAGATCTTCGATCATCATAAATTGTTCGCTATCTGCAGGAAGTGCTCCAAGTTGGCCCCGTGGCCATTTTATTCTAAACTCTGTATTCTCCTCCAGGTCTTTTTCCATTAATTCTAATCTTGTGCCGTGTTGATTAAGTTTTTCTACCATTTGAAAATAGCCCATCGTGCCGAGTGCCACGATTATTATCAGACTAGCAACCGTCTTCATTGGCATTTGCACGGCGGCAGATTCAGATATTGTTAAAGGTTTCTTACTCATGTTTTGGTTTTGGTAAAGGGATTATATAATCTTTTGGGTCAACTTGCAACGGCTGCTGTGGTCTTACAAAAACCGCTAATAAACAGAACAAAATTATAAGTATTGCTGTGAACCTGTAGTCCATAACAACCCCCAATCATTATTGCTTCTTTGGTGTAAAAAGAGATTTGATTTTACTCCAAATCTTGCCAATAGCTTTTTTAATTTTATCAATCATTTTTTTTCTCCTCTATTTCGTAAAAGAAATTATCAGTGTCTTCAGTTCTCCACTGCTGTGTGTCTTCTACGTTCCAATAATTAGTTTGTACCTTCCAATCAGGTGTTTTGTCTTTTACCGTAAACGACGGTATATCCCAAATTAATCTGTTGTTAGGTTGTGCTGCATAGTTGCCATCATTTAAGGCAAGTATGTGAGCGCACTTATGCTCGTGCGGGATCTCAGAATGATCAGTGTCGAGTATATTAGGCTCTGGATGTGCAAAGTCAACAGTAAATAAATAACGACCCCAGTGCCATTTTTTATCTTTCCCAATGTATTTACCAGATTGTGATTCTAATATGTCCCAACTAGTAACAGCAGGATAATAACTAAAAGAATTCCAAAGCTGTAATTCATCAAGTCTTCGTATGGGTACATCGTTCGGTTGAAAGCCCCTTTGAATAAAAGCTGTAATAGGTAATCTATAAAAGATCGCACCATTTTCCATGATAGCGTGAAATAATAATGCACGACCTGTGATACAAGTAACACCAAAGATAATGCAATCTTCAACCTCTCCATGATGTTTTTTAAGATCATAGAGATACTCTCTTCTTATTTGTGCATACTCTACTGGTATATTTGCATTTAAATAAGCCATAGTTTAACCTCATTTTATTGTACCCCAATTTGGTCCAGATTCAAAGTCAACTTTATTCTTAACCTCAAGAGGTATGGTTTGCTCCATGATATCCTTGATTAACTCTGGTTCGTGGTCCGTGATCGAAAAACAAAGCTCATCGTGTATCTGTATATGTGGCACTATACCTTTTTCATGTAGATCTACCATAGCCTTCTTTGTCATATCTGCCGCTGATCCTTGTATTAATCTATTTAAAGCCTTGTATGTAAACGCAGGTGTGTAGTATCTTTCGAAATAATCCATGTAATTTGGATCTATTTTATTTTCTTTATATTTATCTAACATCTCAGCTTTAAATGCTTCCATAGCTTGTTCTTTTGTATACAACGGCACTTCGTTAAATCTATTTATTTCAGGATTCCATTCTTTATTTGTTGTCTCCCACTTATCGAATCTGCAGAATCTATCGTGTAATGTAAATAATAATTTGTTTTCTTTTGCAAATGTAATTAATTCTTGAGATAATTGTCTAACAAATGGCACTCTACTATGATACTCGTTAAATAATTCTTTTGCTTGCCGCTGGTCAAGACCTAACTCTTTTTGTAGTTTTATTTTACCCATGCCATAGAACAGACCTAGGTTGATTGTTTTTGCCTGTTTCCTGGAGATATTAGCCATGTCAGCGACGATTTGATGAAAATCAGCATCATCCCTATTAAATTCTTCTTGCAAGTTCTCTGTGCCTGGTAGGCCCAGTTTTATAGCATAATGCACTACAATACGTGGTTCTTGTTGTGAGTAGTCAAAGCTACCCCACTTATGACCTTCTTCTGGTATAAAGAGCTCTCTCATTTTTGCACCTATATAACCCTTTGCAGGTATTTGCTGTAGATTAGGATTAGACATACTAAATCTACCGGTGACCGTGCCGCCTGTGTCTGATCTTATTTGATTTATATCTGCGTGTATTCTACCTTCGTGTACATACTCTAACAATCCATCTATAAAAGTATTGACTGCTTTGTCATATTCTCTTGCTTTTGCAATCATACGTAAACATTTATTGCTGTGTGTTTTTAAATAATTTTTTGGAAGTTGTGGCATTTTAGATTTTGGTGTGACTTTGTAATCTTTTATGCAAAGATGATCTAATAGTTTTTTAATAGACGCGGCAGCCCATATATCAACTTTTACCGTTGTAATGTTTTCTATTGCTTTTATGATTTGATCTCTACGTTTTTTTAGATGTCTACCAAACAGGATAGCTTTTGACCGATCTATTCTAACGCCTTTAAATTTCATGTCAACTAAACATAAAAATAATTTAGTTTCTAATTCAAATATTTGTCTACAAGTCTTTTGCTCTCCGTCGTCTTTAGTGTATAATACTTCGTCAATTTTTTTATCAAATAACTTCCATAATTTGTAAGTTAGGTTTACATCTTGCTTTGCATATTCTTTTACAATGGATGCAGGAAGTTTATGCATGTTAGTCATCGGGTCCTTAACTGTGCCACCAGACCATTCTAATGTTTTTTGTTGTAGATCGTATTTGTATTTTTCTTCGTTAAGATAGTCTTTTGATAGTGCATCGAGTGAATATCTAAATCTATTCTCATCAATAACAGACGCGGCTATCATGGTATCAACGATCCTACCTTTAATCATCATGCCAGTTACTGCTCTTATCCAACAGACATCATACATCGCATTGTGAAATACTTTTGTAATATTTTCGTTTTGAAATATTTTATCGTTTAATACCTGCCATATTTTATTTATTCTTTCATAATCTATATCGGTATCGGAATGACGTAAGGGAAAGTATGCAAGATCATTATCTGTTGCAACAGCTATGCCACATATAAAACCATCTTTACGTATGGCACCTGATCCTTTTGTTTTAAGATTAGGATCATATGTTTCAATATCTATTGCGACCGTGTCTATACCTTTTAGATCTAAATCTTCTGGTGTATTACACATCGTAGTCTCTCTCCATAATCATCTCAATAAAATGCATCGCCTTTAATAAATCTTGTTTCTTTCCTTTATCTCGGTGACGAATAATATATTTTATAGCACAGCCTTCAGGATATAACAACTCGTTCTCAACTACAAACTTACTAGGTTGGATTTTATATTTTTGATAGTGTGATCCTCCGTGCTGTTTGTCCCAAACATTTTTCTTTTTCATTTTGCTCCTAACGTATATTTACCTTGTGACGCTATCGTCCAACAATCAAACTTACCTCTGCTGTACGCCACATATTTTAATCTTAGTTGTGTAAAATAATCTTCTAGTCTTGTTGTCGTTAAATCTACGATAACGTTATCAAAGGTTAAGCCTTTGACGGTATGAATGTTTGCATATTTTACTCTAACCTCTCCATCATTAAATCCTTTCTTTAAAATTTTTTTAATGTAGATAAGTCTTTTTTCATGATCTTCTTTCTTACCCCTTTGTGTTCTAACTAAACAAAAGTCTGTTTCTTGTGGCGCTGTATCTTTTAAATATTTTTTTTCTATTAAATTGTATATAGTGTAGTCACGATCTATCCAATCTTCAAAAGTCTCTTTGCCTTTACCTCTAACTATAACTTTGCTTCCAAGATATTGCCAAAAATCTTTTATTTGTTTTAATGACATGGGTGTGCCTTTGCAAAAATCTGGCCAAAGTTTATGACATTGTAATTCTTTTTTTGGTACGTGGGCCGTGTTTCCTACGTGTGCAAATTCGATCCCTTGTTGTTTAAAAAATTTTTTGACCCATGAATCAGATGGTTGGCCCCTATAAGTAAATAAAAAAGTTTCATTAGTATTATTTATTTTATCTAACAAAGTTTCCATAGCACTAGACCTTTTATACAAACTAGGTAAATGATAGTGATTGCCTACTACGTCTGTTGGTTTCCAGGTTCTTTCATACCCATAATATTCCCATATTGGTTTTATTATTCTTTTACACAAGGCGTTTATAGTTTTTCCACATCTATGCCCTTGATCTAGTTGTTCCGCGTTTCGAGATAATTTGTGATAATAGTCTGCGTCTGATCCTGCAAACTCAAAAATAGTTTGATCAGCATCACCGACAAAATAATATTCTTTCGCCTTCGTAGACATTTTATCTAAAGCTTGCCTTTGTGGCACGTTGCTGTCCTGTGCCTCATCGACTATCAAAGCATCTATGTCTGGCTCTACAGCTTTGTCTATAAAATCCTGTATCATATCTGCGTAATCACAAACGTGATTGTCATGTTTGTATTGCGCATATGGAATTTCCATCTGTTCGATAGAGTTTAAACTATATGGTTTATATGAATTCTTATCACATGTCTTCCAATGTTCTTTTAAAGTTTTACCTCTGCCGTGTGCATCAGATAAATATTTATAAAACTTATGTTTATCTGCATTAAATTCCGATTCGTTTACTCTTTGTAAATTAAATAAAGAATCTATCATTGATAAGTTTTTGTGATCTTCATAACTAAATACCTCTTTACGTCCTACTAATTTGCTTTTACAATACGCATGTATCGTACAGATTTTATACTTCATAGCTTTTTTTGTAACACCATTCATCTCTGGTAGTTTAAGTATCTCATCTCTTATTTCATCAGCTGCAACGTTTGTATGTGATAATATTATTATTCTGTTGTAAGAATATTTTTTTAATAACTCTGTATACTTCTGTGTAATAAACATAGAAGTCTTACCTGTGCCCGGTGGTCCTGATATAAATTTAAGTTTTTCCATTTAATTTACATTTTTTGAGTTATCAATCCATTCATGTTTTTCTGCATCATAAACTAAAATGCCTAAATCTTTTTTAAGATCGTGACTTAAATTATCAATAATATATAACAACTCTTTTTTCTCTATTGTAACTTGTTCTTGTCTACGATTATTAGTTTCAAATCCGTTAACATATACGCCACGTTTTCTTAATCTTAAAAAATTCTTATAAGCTTGAAATAATATAAATCCTGATCTAACAGAAATACCATATGTTCCACCTCTATTTGCGTCAGATGTTTGATAATATATTTCACGTGGGTATATGGGGTCGTTAAATCTGTCTAATTTTATAGTTCTTGCTTCCGTAATTCTAACGTTAGAACAAAAATCTGTTCCAAAACAAAATAAATTTAAAAGTTTTGATATGTGATAAGCATGTTCTGTTACATATTCATAGTCTTTATCATTTGGATCAAATCTTTTTGACGCTCTGTGTAAATAAAACCATTCGCTTCTTTCTCCGAAAATTCTTCTTTGATATTCTGTAGTAGCATAAACATTACTATTAATTTTTTTTAATTCACTAAATATATCTTCGTTTTCATCTTTTGAATAATGTGCTTTTATTTGTTCTTTAAATGTAAATAAAATTTCTTTTGGAACTTTTAGTTGTAGCCTTACTAAAATATGTTCGATTTTATTAAAATCAAACCACTCTCCTTTTATTCTGTGTTCTTTAAAATATCTGTGCCAATCTTTCTCATAACCTTTTAAATATCCTATTATTTTTAAATCAATTGGTGAAGAGGTATTCAAAGATGAAAATCTTTTCATTATACCTTCTTCCTTATCGCATTTACCTATTTTAACTCTTTTTAAATTACCTTCTTTTGCTAGAATAAAATAAACATAGTGTGGTTTTTCTTCTCTTTGTATTTCTATAGGTACATCTTTAAAATATTTTTTAGGTATTTGTTTCATCCTGAACCTCTTTATATTGACCTTCTATTATTAAATCGTCTTTATCAAGTTTTTGACCTGTTATACGCCATGATACACAAGACTTCTCACCATACTTGCCGTGATTCTTTTTTGCTTTTAATATATTTTGACACTTAATTACAAGATCAACTCTCGGTAAATTTATTTTTTGTTTTTGTAAATAATCTTCAAACTTATCAAGATTAAACTCTAAAATATTTTTTTGCATATTAAAGTAAGGTAGACCAAAATACGCTAATTCTTTTTTATTTGTATATGCTTTTTCTTCAGAAATATAATTTTTAAAATGTTTTACAAACCTTAAATCTTCTTCTGCTTCCTCAACATAGTTATTTGATTTTTCTCTTGCCTCATACTTTCTACGCATGATCTCTTCAAAGTCCGCAGCTTTCATTTCTGGAATCCAAACTGAAGCTTTACTAATCACAGAATCGTAAAATAATTTTTTATTACGAAGTGTAGGGCCATCAACTGTAATTGTTTTTTCAACAGCTTCACCTTGCACTACGGCGTTTATTTTTACAAAATATCTATCACTGCCATATTCTATTATTTGTCCAATAGATTGTTTTGCTTCTTCACTTGTAGCCTCTTGCACACCTATCCAACTAAATATAGTTGCGATTGTTTTTGTAGAGCACCCGATAATCTCTGCAAGTTTTGGCATACCAAATTTTCTATTTGCTTTTTTATGTGTAGTCCCTTTTTTACTTCTTTTATCTGCCTCTTCATCTTTTGCTGCAACAGCTATCTTGTAAACAAAATCATCTATCTCATCTACATTCCACTCTGTATGTTTTAACAACACACCTGCTACTGCTGTACAATAATCATCTCTTTGTCCAGAACCTGCGTACGTAATGCACAATGCAGCAGATAACGCTATCTTACCTAGATCTACTTTTAGATTACCTGGATACTCATCAATACCATCATACTTGACCCATTTAACTATCTCGTTTGTTGTATGATATTTAGTTTCTGGAACTAGTGTATATTTATTTGCACCATGTCTTATTTCACATAGTGTTGCGCCGTGTTGATATTGCTTATAATAATTTTCTAATTCTTTTGGTAATGCAAATTTTTTATAGTCTGAAGTGCCAGACCAAAGATAATGACTTGATGGATTATTTCTTCTGCCAAATATTGCACCACATGATTTAATGTGATCGCTTGTAAATCTTTTAACAACAGGATTATCAATATCAAAATCTATGTATTGATCTAATCTTAATCCTATTTGTTTTGTTGCGTGTTCTATTCTCCATTCCTCTTTTGTAATTTTAAAATCTGGATCAGACCATTTTTCAACCACACTCTGCTTTGTATCGCAGGGTATGATAACCCGTCCAAGATCTATCCAATCTTCGTACGTAACTGGTGCTTTAATTATCTTTTCATTCATAAAATATAAAAAGTGGGCGTTTCCACTCTCGCATCGACGCCCACTACCTAGGATCTTATAAATTTAAAGATTTTTTGGTTTGTTCCTGAGATTCAGGTCTAGCCTCTACCTCACCTTTACCTACAGACTCAGCAAAAGATTTTGCCATATCATAGATAGCTTTATCTGTGACTGGTCCTACTTTTGATACATCCCAACCAAACCATGTTCCTTTGTCGTTAGACATCTGAACGGTTGATAGTTTATAAATGTGGCTATAAGTTGGCGGAGTAAATAAACCATTTTTACCCTGCATCTTTAAACCCATCATCATTGAATTCCATTTTCTACTAACTTTTAATTGAGTAGATTTCATAGATATCAACGCTGTCTCTGGGTTATCACCAACTACAAGTACAAAATGACTAGCAGTATTATCAAGATAGTTACCATTTGGAAGTCTATCTTTATAATCTTTACCTCTAGTCGTTTGGCTTACGATATCACTATCTGCATCGTGTATCGCAACAGGAGCACCTGTTGATGTGCCTCTATCTTGCCATTCGATATATTGTCTTTTGTAGTGACATGGCACAACATTTATAGTGTCGTACAATGTATTAGTGACAGTGTTTATGATTTTGCCTGGCTCTGCGCCCTCGACATATTTACCATCTCTTTTGTTTACCTCTGGAGATAGTTGTCCCAAAATTTTTAAGAATGGTAACGCAAGATCTTCCTGCGATATATTCTGGGCTCCTATGTTGTGCATCAGCTTCCAATATCAAACGTAGCTAGTGCACCATTCTTTTTTTCTTGTTACTTGGTTCATGTTTATTTGTTCCTTTTTATTGTTGTTTTATTCTCCGAGAACACCCCGAAGATTTCCGTTGGCATTTCTTTTCCTGCCTCAATACGCTCACGGACTAGCGCTTTCAGAGTCATGGGCTCAACCTTCATCTTTTGTGTCGGTTGAAACCCTTGACCCTTCGCAAGTTCGGCATAATCAGCCGCCTTGTTATCTTCGTTACGACCAAACGATACGGATATCTCGTTTTTGATT
>FUFK010769046.1_pt1 | contig 15785 bp, 19 predicted proteins | sample 1021851 | NCBI WGS metagenome assembly FUFK01 (sample SAMEA51879418, study PRJEB19060) | metagenome | reverse complement strand
CGATACCACCCCAGTCGGTGCCGCCATTATAGCCCGGATATTGAACGAATCGCCGGTCGGCCGTGGGCGGGGTATAGGGGCCATCATAGGCGGCTCGCTTGAACTGGATACGACAGACCATCTGGTCGATCGGCGACATGCCCCACATGTCGCGTTCCTCGAGCGCGGGGAAGGCGAGCGTGTGATAGCTCGAAAAAGGCTGGGTCGGGCTGCGCAGCTGCGGCTCGACCCCGGTCCGCGGCACCGCACGCTCCTGTACCGGAAACAATGGGCGACCTGTGCGCCGGTCGAGAACGTACATGTCCCCCTGCTTACTCGGCAGGATCAGCGCCGGGATTGAACCGCTGGAACTTGGAAAATCGACCAACGTAGCCTGCGCGCCAAGATCATAGTCCCACACGTCGCGGCGCACCGTCTGGAAGCGCCAGCGCGGCTTGCCGGTCGTGACATCGAGCGCGACGAGTGAGGTCGAGAAGGCATTCTCTTGCGGGCCGCGGCTGCCCGACCAGTAATCAACCGCGCTGTTGCCCATTGGCAGATAGACGAGGCCCAGCGCCTCGTCGCCGCTTGCGATCGTCCACATGTTTGGCGTGCCGCGAGCATATTCCTGGCCTTCGGGTGGGAGGCCATTCCGCTCGGGATGCACCATGTCCCACGCCCAGCGCAGCTCACCGGTGATCGCGTCGAAACCCTGGATCACGCCCGAAGGGGCACTGCGTTTCTGACCGTCGAGCACCTGATGCCCGGTCACGATCACACCGCGCACGATCGTCGGCGGCGACGTGATCGAGACCATGCCCGGCTCGACCGTGCCCATGCCGCGCTTGATATCGACCGCGCCCTTGGTGCCGAAGCCGGAGCAGGGTTTGCCGGTACGCGCATCGACCGCGATCAGCCGGCCGTCCAGCGTGCCCTCGATAATCCGCGCGCCGCATTCAGCGTCAGCGGAAGCGTTGGGCGCAGCATAGTAGGCAACGCCGCGACAGGCTGCGGTGTAAGGGATCCAGTCGTCCGAAACCTGCGGATCGTAGCGCCAGCGCTGCTTGCCCGTGGCGGGATCGAGCGCGATCAGGATGTTGGTGGCCGAGCAGAGATACAGCGTGTTGCCGACCTTGAGTGGAGTGGTCTCCGCGCCGTATTTGCTGTCCTTCGGATCGCCTTCCGGCATGTCGCCGGTGTTGTAGACCCAAGCACGCGCAAGCTTGCCGACATTGTCCGGCGTGATCTGCCCGAGCGGTGAGTAACGCTGCGCGGCATAGGTGCCGCCATAAGCGGGCCAGTCGGTACCGACGCGCATCGGCGAGGGGTCGGCGACGGTCGAGGCGATCACCCCCGGAAAAGCGCCCGGATCGCTGCGATTGACGCGCGAGATCGCGAAGCCGGCGATCACAAGGGCGAGCAGTGCGAGGCCCGACGCGCCAATCGACATGCGCCAGCGATAGCCGCCCAGCAAGGGCAAGGTCAGCAGCACGGCCACGAGCAGGATCGTTGGACCGACCGCGAAGGGGATGAGACCCCAGCCATCAAGGCCTGCCTCGATCAGGCCCCACAGGATCGAGAGCGTCCATGTCGCGACATAGATCCAGACGCCCAGCGCGTGTCCGCGGATTAACATCACCCCCGATCCAAGGAGCCCGATCCCCGCGATAAGGTAATAGGGCGAGCCGCCGAGAAGGGTGAGCCAGGCGCCCCCGATCGCGAGCACGGAACCGACAATGGCGAGGATGGCACCCACGAGAGCCGCATAGAGCGAACGAACGCGGGGACGGGCGGCGGCGTGATCCAGCATGCGGTCCCTCCTGTTAAAAAAGGGAACCGACCCCGCCGCGATCAGTTCCGGATGGGTCCGGCGAATTCAAAGGGGCAATTGTCGAGCAGCATGGACCCGCCAGCCAACTGGATACCCTATTGCGGGATCGCGCCTGCCCCGGCGGAACTGGCAACGCGGTGGAATTTCGATCCGCTGCTGATCTTGGGCCTCGCCGGTCTGTCTTTCTTATGGTGGCGCTGGGGATGCGCGAGCCCATCTCAACGCCGCATGCTGCTTGCCGCGTCTGCCCTGCTCTTCGTCCTGTTCGTGTCACCATTTTGCGCGCTGACCTCCGCGCTGTTTTCTGCTCGCGCTGTGCATCATGTCGCGCTGACGGCGCTCGCTGCGCCGCTGCTGGCCTTGGCTTTGCCCCTCCGGCGCGTCCCTGGCGGGTGGGGGGTATGGACGGGCGTCCATGCCGCCACCTTCTGGCTCTGGCATGCGCCCGCTGCCTATGACGCCGCGCTATCCAACTATGGTATCTACTGGATGATGCAGTTGAGCCTGTTGCTGACCGCGCTCGCACTATGGCGCGCCGTACGCGCCGCACCGGTGACCAGCGGCATTGCGGCGCTGCTTGCGACCATGGTGCAGATGGGGCTGCTCGGCGCGCTGCTGACCTTCTCCACGGCGCCCTTCTATGCGCCGCACTATCTCGCCCCCTTCGAATGGGGGCTGACCCCGCTCGAAGACCAGCAACTTGCCGGTCTCATCATGTGGGCGCCGGGCGCGGGCGTCTATCTCGCTGCCGCGCTCGCCTTGCTCGGGCGCTGGTTTGCGCGTGAGCAGGCCGCTGCATGAGCGTCGCAGCGGCCCTGCGCAGATGGGCGCGCGGGCATACCGAGCGCAGTCGCTACTCGCCCGTCGGGATCGCCTTTCACTGGGTGATGGCGTTCCTTGTCTTCTTTCAGCTGGGCTGGGGCTATTATTGCAGCTGGCTGCCTGCGGGGGGAGACAAGCTGCTTGCCTATCAGGTGCATAGCGCTGCCGGCCTCCCAGTTCTGGTGCTTGCACTGGCGCGGTTCGGTTGGCGCCTGATGATCCCGGGTCCGGTCAACGATGCCGACAGACAGGGTTGGCAGACCCAGGCCGCCTACGCGATCCATTATGTATTCTACATCGCCTTTTTCGGGCTGCCGCTCAGCGGCTGGGTCATGTGGTCGTCGATTGCAGAGCCCGGTCCGCTCTATCTGGCCGGGGTAGTGCCCTGGCCGCAGCTACCGTTCGATCAGCTGTCGCTCACCACGCGGTGGCGGATCATGGATCTGGCAGAGGACGTGCATCTGGTGCTCGTCATCACCTTGCTGGTCGTGATCCCCCTGCATATCGGGGCGGCGTTGAAGCACCATTTCTGGGATCGGCACGACGTGCTTCGCGGGATGCTCCCGGAGATCCCCGATGCGCAGGACCCCCGGGGAGAGACGAAGCATAAGCCGCGAGAGCCGCGGATTCCGTCGCAGACAGCGCCCGGCTGATCCGCCGCATCGCGCCTTCGGGATCATTGCGGCGCGCGCTTTGCCGCCATTGTTCGAGTTGGTGGCTCAGATAGGCGGAAGGTTGCCCGCCAAGCGGTGGATTGCCTGCGCCAACGCCTTCGCCCTGCGCGCCATGACAGGATGCGCACGCGGCGAGGCCGCGCGCCGGATCGCCGCGATGATAAAGGGTTAGTGCAGCTGCAGTGCCGCGCGCCGCGCCGGGTACCGCAACATATGGCATCCCGGCATAATATGCGGAAACAGCGTCGTGCTGGGCCGGGCTGAGCTTGCGCGCGATCCACTCCATTTCGGGATGACGTCGCCGACCGCTCGAATAGGCTTCGAGCTGCGACACCATATAGCCGCGATCCAGCCCTGCGAGCCGTGGCGTGCCAGCGCCGTTGCCGCGTCCGTCGACGCCGTGACAGGTGATGCAGGCATTGGGCGCCCCCGCATCGCCACCGCTCACAGCCAGCAATTCGCCACTGGTCGTGAACCGATCCGCCGACCCACGTTCGACGTTGCCGCATCCCGCAAGGGCGGCTCCCGCCAACAGGTAAAGCATGCGCAAATCCATCGCCTCACGGAACCGACAGGGTATGGCGACGGTTCCGGAGGTGAAACGCTTATCACGCGCGCATTGCAAAGGGGGATCATTGCCGGACGCTCAAATCCTGCTGCCCGTGGTGCTTCCGATGCTGGTTCTGGTCGCCTGCAAGCCGCCTCCTGACGCGGAGCAGCACATGCCGCAGGCCGATGCGTCCCAGGGCCTCGTGGCGATCCAGCGGGCCGGGTGCGGTGCTTGCCACACCATTCCAGGCCTCGCCTGGCCCAAGGGCCGGAGTGGACCCTCGCTTGAAGGATTTGCGGGGCAGGGGCTGATTGCAGGGCGCCTCCCAAATCGACCCGATACCCTTGCTGCTTATGTCCGCAACGCACCGGCGACCCTTCCCGGTACAAGCATGCCAGCCATGCCACTCACGCCCGACGAAGCGCGCGACGTCGCCGCCTATCTCTACGCGAGCGGAGAGGCGACGCGATGAACTTCGCCTCGATCATCCCCGTGTTCGATCCAGCAGGACCCTATGCCGGCTCGATCACCACGCTGAGCTGGGCACTGATCGCAATGGCAGTCGCGGTGTTCGCGGTAGTGGTGACAGCATTGTCGATCGCGCTGTTTGGCGGGTCGGCACTTAAAGCAAGGCTCGGCGGTCCCACGATGGTATGGGCAGGCGGTATCGTGTTCCCGGTCGTGGTGCTGTCCGCGTTGCTGATCTACGGGTTGTCCCTGACCCGGAACTTGACCGCCGCAGTCCCACCCGATGCGATGCGGGTGCGGATCACGGGCGAGATGTGGTGGTGGCGCGTCGCCTATCTCGATGCGCAGGGGCAGCCGTTCATGCTCGATGCGAACGAGCTGCATATCCCTGCCGGCCGTCCCGTGCTGGTCGAGCTTGAGTCCAACGACGTCATCCACAGCTTCTGGGTGCCACGCCTGTCGGGCAAGCTCGACATGGTCCCCGGCCGACGCAACACCTTGCCGATCCAGGCAGACAGTCCTGGGGTCTATGCCGGCCAATGCGCTGAATATTGCGGTGGGCCACACGCCTTGATGGGCTTTGTCGTGGTCGCCCATGCCCCGGCGGACTTCGACGCATGGCTGGCCTCGCGGCGCATGCCTCGCCCCGCCATCGCGATGGACGGCGCGGCTCTGTTCCGCGCGACGGGCTGCGCAGCCTGTCATCGCATCGCCGGGACCGACGCCAACGGCGGTGCCGGACCGGACCTTACCCATGTCGGGTCGCGTCGTTCGCTTGGCGCTGGCATCCTGCCCAATAATCGCGGGACAATGATGGGTTGGATCGGCGACAGCCAGGCGATCAAACCGGGGAACCGCATGCCGCCGTACAAGATGCTGTCGGCACAGGAACTGACGGCGCTTGCGACATATCTCGAGTCGCAGAAATGAGGTCAGAGACCGGGTTCGACCCGGCACTGCTTGACCGCTTTCCGACCAGCGAGCCCCGTCCCGAAGGCGAGGTCGAGGAGCTCAAGCGGATCTGGGCCGCACCCAAAGGCTGGGGACTGCTGACGGCGGTCAACAATAATTATGTCGGCTTCTTCTACGTCGCGACCGCGTTTCTGTTCTTCCTGCTGGCGGGCATCCTTGCGCTGGTGATGCGGGTCCAACTCGCGCTGCCGTTGCAGGGCGTTTTGCCGCAGGAGACCTACAACCAGTTCTTCACCATGCACGGCACAGTGATGATGTTCCTGTTCGCCGTACCGATGGTCGAGGCGATCGGGGTGATGCTGCTGCCCCAGATGCTGGCGGCGCGCGATCTGCCATTCCCGCGCCTTTCCGCCTATGCCTTCTGGGCCTATTTTGTGGGCGGACTGTGCTTCTTCGCTTCGCTGTTCGTGGGCCTCGCCCCGGATGGGGGCTGGTTCATGTATCCGCCCTATACCAGCCTCACCTACTCGCCCGGGATCAATGCCGACTTCTGGCTGCTTGGCATCGGCTTCATCGAGATCAGCGCGATTGCGGGCGCGATCGAGATCATCGTCGGCGTGCTACGGACCCGCGCGCCAGGCATGAGCCTTGCCAAGATGCCGGTCTATGCCTGGGCGATGCTGGTGATGGCGGTGATGATCATCATCGCCTTTCCCGCAGTCATCCTCGGCACGCTGCTGCTCGAGATCGAGCGCGCGTTCAACTGGCCCTTCTTCGATCCGACGCGCGGCGGCGACGCGCTGCTGTGGCAGCATCTCTTCTGGTTTTTCGGCCATCCCGAGGTCTACATCATCTTCCTGCCCGCCTCGGGCCTTGTATCGATGATGGTGGTGGGGCTGGCACGCGCGCCACTGGTCGGCCATTCGCTCATCGTCCTTGCCTTTCTCGCGACCGGCTTCATCAGTTTTGGGGTTTGGGCGCACCACATGTTCACGACCGGGATGCCCAATATCTCGGTCGGCTATTTCTCGGCAGCGAGCATGGCGGTGAGCGTGCCCGCCGGCATCCAGATATTCTCCTGGATCGCGACCTTCGCGGTGGGTAAGCCGCGCTACAATGTGCCGACCCTGTTCGTGATCGGTGGCCTCGTCACCTTTGTGATCGGCGGACTGACCGGCGTGATGGTCGCGATGGTGCCGTTCGACTGGCAGGCGCATGACAGCTACTTCATCGTCGCGCACCTCCATTATGTGCTGATCGGCGGGATGGTGTTCCCGCTGTTCGCCGCCTTCTATTACTGGACGGGGATGACGAGCAGCCGGGCGCTCAGCGAACGGCTCGGTCGATGGGCCTTCTGGCTGATGTTTGCGGGCATGCAGGTGACCTTCCTGCCGATGCACCTCACCGGTCTGATGGGCATGCCGCGCCGGGTTTATACCTATCTTCCGGGGCGCGAGTGGGAAGTGACCAACATGATTTCCACCGTTGGGGCATTTATGCTTGCGGCGGGCGTGCTGGTCTTCCTGGTCGATCTGGCACGGAACTTCCGGTTCACGGTCGATGACGACGCGGGCAACGTCTATGGCGGGGGAACGCTCGAATGGCTGCCGACCGGGCTCTATTCGACCCGCAGCATCCCGGTGGTGCGCAGTCGCGAGCCGCTATGGGACGATCCAAAGATCTGCGAGGATGTCGAGCAGGGGCGCTATCTGCTGCCCAACTCGCCGACGGGCCTGCGCGAGACGATCATCACCAGCCCGCTGCGCGCCGAGCCCGAATATCTCCAGATCATGCCAGGCCCTTCGCCCTGGCCATTGCTCGCGGCGATCTTCACCGCCGGCTTCTTCCTGATGCTGACGGTTCAGGCCTATACGCCGGGCTTCGTGTCCGGCGTTCTCGCGGTGCTCTGCACGCTGCGCTGGCTCTGGGACACCGACCGGGTAGTCAAGGAAGAGGAGGTCGATGTCGGCGCGGGCATCATGCTGCCGACCTATGTCACCGGCCCGCGCACCCATGGCTGGTGGGCGATGGTCATCCTGCTGATCGTCATCGGCATGATCTTCGCGATGGCGGTATTCAGCTTCCTCTACCTCTATGGCGTGCAGCCCGCGTTCTGGGTCGCTCCGGCCGGATGGCATGGCGCCGCGGTCGCGCTGCCGCTCTATGCGCTAGCGGCCGGGCTGGCGCTCTGGTCGCGGGTAATGCTGGCGCGGGAGCGGACGCAGCTGTGGACGCCGGGGGTGCTGTTCCTCTGCGCTTCGGTCGCGCTGTCCGCTGCGGTGGGCGTGGACATTGCCTTCTGGCACGCCTCCGGCCTGCGCCCCGAAGCGAGCGGACAAGGCGCGATCGTCTATATGCTGCTGACACTCACCGCCTTGCTCGCGTTCATTGGCTTGCTGATGGCGGGCTATATTTCGGCGCGGAACAGCCGGGGAATGATCGTAAGGCCGCGCAACAACAGCCTCGATCTCTGCGTCCTCTTTGTCACCTATGCTGCCGGGCAGGGCGCGCTGACTACGATCCTCACCCGCGCGTTGGGTGGCTAGGCGTGCGAAGCTGGCTCCTGCTGCTCGGCGGACTGCTGGTCTGGGCGGTCCACTTCTTCGCTCTCTATGCGGTCGGGAGCATCTTTCTTACCACCGATCTCGCGCGCGGCCTGACGATCGCGTTGACGCTGATTTGCTTGATTGCGCTTTCCCTCATCGGCCGACGCGCATGGCTGGCCCATGTCCCGGATACGGAAAGCGACTGGATACGGGTCGTTGCGCTGTGGGGCGTTGCGATCGGCGGGATCGCGATCCTGTGGCAGGGACTCGTGGCCCTGCTCATCTGAAACACCTTGCGCCGCGCCGCGTTCACCTTTGGACCGGACCGCACGAAGGAGAATGCGATGCTTTTCGACAGCTTCACCGGGCTGGCCCGGGTCATCCTGCTCGGCGCGTCCGCCTATCTTGCGCTGATCACCATCCTGCGGATCAGCGGCAAGCGCACGCTCGCCAAGATGAATGCGTTCGATCTGGTAGTCACCATCGCGCTGGGCTCTACGCTTGCAACCATCCTACTCACCAAGGATGTCGCGCTGGCAGAAGGCGTGCTCGCATTTGCAGTCCTCGTCTTGCTTCAATTCGTGATCGCGTTTCTGGCTATCCGTTACCGGTCCGTCGAAAGGTTGGTGAAATCCCAGGCGCGCATCTTGCTCACGGATGGCGTTATTGATCAGCGCGCGCTTCGCATGGAACGGGTGACTGAGTCCGAGGTCCATTCTGCGATACGCGCTGCGGGCTTCGGCGACCTCAGCAAAGTGGCAGCGGTCGTGCTCGAGACCGATGGCAGCTTCAGTGTGGTTGCTGCTGCCGACGCCGGTGATCGATCCGCTCTCCACTCGATCAGAGGGACTAGTGCATGAGCGCGCAGGAACGCAGCGATCTGGCCGAAGACAGGACCGATCTTGCCGAGGATCGCACCGTCCTCGCGCACGAACGCAGCTTTGCCGGCTGGGTGCGCACCGGCATGGGCGCGGTCGCTCTCGGCCTTGGGTTCAACGCGCTCTTCCGAACGCTCGAGCCAGTCTGGATCGCCAAGGCAATCGCAACAGCGTTCCTGCTGATCGCGATCTTCGTGTCTGTCCGCCGAACGGCGGGCATGCCGCATCATCAGCAAGCTCGAGGCGCACAAGGTCTCGAGCCTTTCCCCGATGCGCATCCGGCTGCTGGCGTGGATGCTGTCGGTCGCGACTGCAGCGCTCGCCGCAGCGATGTGGTTCCTGGTCTAGGCGTCACCCATTGCCGCGCTTGCGCCGCGTCTCCCAGCCTTTTTTAGCGGCCGCCGAGCGCTTGGCCGAACTCTGACTTGAGCCAATCTTGTGACCGCCCTTGCGTGCGCTTTCATGGCTGTCCTTCTTCCCGCGCCCTGAGCCCGACTTGTTGCCGCCGCCCGACTCCTTGTTCACCGTGGCCCAGGCGCGGCGTTCTGCCTCCTCGTGGCTGACGCCGCGTTCCTCATAGCCTTCCTCGATGTGCGCGGCTTTGCGCTTCTGCTTGTTGGTGTATTTGTCCTTGTCGCCTTGGGGCATGACCTGTCTCCCGTCGATGATCGACGGCAGTTCAATCGCACCTTCCGCGCCCTTGGTTCCGGAACATCCCGGAACGCTAACATATGTTAGAACAGGCATTTTCCACGCGTCGTGGGGAACGCTCCGGTCGCCTCCCTCGTTAACGCGGTACCCTTACAGCAAGGATCAGCCATGGCAGATACGATCGATCCCGCACGTGCGGACGACGCTCCGCTTGCGTCCTCCAAACATCCGTCTGCGGCAGTTGAGGCGGCAACCGACAATCTGGTCGATGCCCCAAATGAAGGTGCCGAGACCCTGATCGGTCGCACCGTCACCATCAATCGGCCGCGCGCCGAACTCTATGCCTATTGGCGCGACCTCACCAGGCTTCCGACGTTCATGGAGAATGTCGAGCAGGTGGAAATGCTCGACGACAAGCGGTCGCGCTGGGTCGTCAAGGCTCCCGGCGGCAAGACCGTGGCGTGGACGTCGATCATCACGGAGGAAGTCGATGGGGAGATGATCGCATGGGCGTCGGAGGATGGCGCCGATGTCCCCAATAGCGGCCGCATCGACTTTCGCGACGCGCAGGGCGACCGCGGCACCATCGTCACCGCGACGATCCTTTACGACCCGCCCGCAGGCATCATCGGCAAGGTGATCGCCAAGATGTTCCAGCGCGAACCGGCGATTCAGGCGCGCCGCGACCTGCGGCGTTTCAAGCAGCTGATGGAGACCGGCGAGATCGCCACCGGCGCGCGCAGTCGCGCTCAGATGGAAGAGGGGAAGAACTGATGCGCGCACTGGCATGGCACGGCAAGCATGACGTCCGCGTCGACACGGTGGACGATCCCGAAATCCTCAACCCGCGCGACGCGATCATCAAGGTGACGGCGACCGCGATCTGCGGTTCGGACCTGCATCTTTACGACGGGTATATTCCGACGATGATGAAGGGCGACATTCTGGGCCATGAGTTCATGGGCGAGGTGGTCGAGGTTGGGCCAAAATCGACGCTTCAGAAGGGGCAGCGCGTCGTGGTGCCGTTCACCATCTCGTGCGGAGCCTGTTATCATTGTTCCAAGCACCAATATTCGGCGTGCGACAACGGGCTTCCAGCTGACAACCAGGATATCGCGCAGGAGCTGTATGGCCAGCCGATGGCCGGTCTGTTCGGCTATAGTCACATGACCGGCGGCTATTCGGGCGGGCAGGCGGAATATGTCCGCATCCCGTTCAGCGATGTCGGCCCGATCGTCATCCCCGAGGGGGTCGAGGACGAGAAGGTCCTGTTCCTCTCCGACATCCTGCCCACGGGCTGGATGGCGGCCGAAAATGCGCAGATCGAGCCCGGCGATACCGTGGCGGTCTGGGGCTGCGGCCCGGTCGGGCTGTTTGCGGTCCAGTCGGCATTCCTGATGGGGGCGGAGCGTGTGATCGCGATTGACCATTTCCCGCGCCGCCTCGAACTTGCGAGGCGCTTCGGCGCCGAGACGATCAATTTCGAGGACAGCAAGACTTATGAAGCGCTGATGGAGATGACCGGCGGCATCGGGCCGGATGCGTGCATCGACGCCGTCGGCCTCGAGGCACATGGCTTCTTTGTCGACAATGTGATCGACCAGATCAAGGCTTCGACCTTCCTCGGCACCGATCGCGCGCATGCGATACGCCAGGCGATTATCGCGTGTCGCAAGGGCGGGCGCGTGTCGATGCCGGCGGTCTATGGCGGGTTTGTCGACAAGTTTCCGCTCGGCGCGCTGATGGAAAAGGGGCTGACGCTCAAGACGGGCCAGACTCATGTCCAGCATTATATGCCCGGCCTGCTTCAGGCGATCCTCGAAGGGAAGATCGATACTACCTTTCTGATCAGCCACACCCTCCCGCTCGAACAGGCGCCGGAGGGATACAAGATGTTCCACGATAACCAGAACGAGGTGACCAAGGTCGTGCTGAAGCCCGGCATGGAAGCCCAGATCGCAGCGGAGTAAGAGCCATGTCCAACAAGCTTGCAGTCGTTACCGGTGCTTCGACCGGGATCGGCCTCGAACTTGCGCGGCTCGCGGCGCAGGACGGTTACGACCTTATCGTCGTTGCCGACGAGCCCCAGATCAATGGTGTCGCAGAGGAATTCACCAAATATGACGTCAAGGTCGCGTCCGTCGAAGCCGATCTTTCCAGTATCGACGGCGTCGACCAATTGCTCGCTGCGGCAGCCGGGCGACCGATCGACATCCTCATCGCCAATGCGGGCGTGGGAACGGGCGGCGCGTTTTTAGACCAGGACGTTGCGAAGTGGCGTCATTCGATCGATACGAATGTCACCGGCACAGTCTACCTGCTTCAGAAAGTTCTGCGCGACATGGTCGCGCGCGGCGAAGGCCGGGTTCTCGTGACCGGCTCGATTGCGGGCTATATTCCCGGCGCGTTCAACGCGATCTACAACGCGACCAAATCGTTCATCAACTATTTCACCGAAGCGCTGCGGAACGAGCTCAATGATGTCGACGGGGTCACCCTGACCACGCTGATGCCCGGCGCGACCGATACCGCCTTCTTCGCCCGCGCCGGAATGCTCGACACCGAAGTGGGTCAGGATGACGACAAGGCGGACCCGGCCAAGGTCGCACAGGACGGCTGGTCGGCGATGATAGCGGGCAAAGGCCATATCGTATCGGGGGTCAGCAACAAGTTGCAGGTCGCCGCCTCAGGGGTCGTGCCCCAGTCGGTGCTGGCAGAGATGCATCGCGGAATGGCCGAGCCGGGCTCGGCGAAGGACTGAGGAGAGACATGATGGCCGACGAAGATACTAAAACCCAGCCGCGTCCGAACCTGTCGACCGAGCATCAACGCGCGGGCGACGCGCGCAGACCAAACGATACGCTTGATCGCGAGCAGGGGACGGCCGGCGGCCAGCGGCCCGAGGCGGCCGAGGACCGGCCGGTCGTCGGAACGGTGAAGCCCGACGACTATCCGAAGGGTCGTGCGGACGGTTGAGGCATGATTGGCGGGCCGGAGTTCTGAAACATGACCCAGACGTCCACCACTGCAGACTTGTTCGTTGTGGCAATTCAGGATTTGCTGGACGCGAAGCAGGCATGGATCGAACGATCCGACGCATTGAGCGAATGCGCAGGCAAAGGGATAAAGACCTTTCTCGCTGACGAGCATGCGCGGGCGCAGACGCATGCGCAGCGGCTTATGGAGGTGTTGCGCGAGCGTGGAGCCGCACTGAATGGACCCCCGAATATCTGGCTTCGCGCCATTCTGGACGACGCAGCCCGCGATGCGGCGACGATCAGGGCCGGCGGGCTACGCGACATCGCCCTGTGCGGCGCATTTCGGACGGGCAAGCAAAGCGAGCGGGTCAGCTATGAAACCGCGATACATCTGGCAGGGCGCCTGGGCGACGCTCAGGCGCGCGCCACTCTGAACGCTTGCCGGGACGACGAGATCGAGGCCGATGCGCGGCTGGAGCAGCTGCTCGTTGCGCTGGCCGAGGAGATGTGAGGCGGATGATCCTCAGCTTTCCTGGTCCGGCTCGAACCAGCACGAGACATCCTGATCGGTGGAAGGCGCGATCTGCGCGCCCATTGAGTGCTGCATGATCTCCAGCGCGGCACGTCCGTGCGAAGGACATACTGATACCACCGCGTCCCTTGGCACCCAGAGTCTATAGTCCCGCATATGGGCGTCAGCAGCGGTAACGAACACGCACATCTCGGTTGCGACCCCCGACAGGACCAGCCGGTCGACCCCCAATTTCGGCAGAAGCACGGGGAGATTGGTTGCATAGAAGCCGGAGAATTGAGGCTTGATAACGAAATAGTCGGACGGTCGCGGCAGGATAGGCGCGATCTCCTCATGGTCCTCCACACGGGCGATCAAGCGCGACCGGTCGGAATGCCACTCCCCGAAATTATCGTTGATAAAGATAACCGGTGACTGGGCGCGGTCCGCAGCTTCCCTCAACGCCCTTATCCGGGGGACGACATCGAAGAGCTGCTGGCGTGCGGACGCAGCATCTTCGAAATCGAACTGATTGATCATGTCGATGATCAACAATGCAGACCGGTCCCTCGGCTGGTCTCGCGTAGGTGAGGCTGGCGCGTCAGATGAGTTGGTCATGATCCGCGACAACGCAAAAGTCCCAATTTTGGTCTCAAACCGATCGATGGCTCCGGCGGGAAACCTCCTCTGACAAGATGCGTTACAGCACCGTTCCTAGACGCAACACCTGAAGCTGGCTCGGTCGAGCCCTGATAGCTGCTGTGAAGGAAATGGAGGGAGAAATGCAAGATACGGGCTATTACCGTGAACGCGCTCAGAAGGAGCGGCAAGCGGCAGAGCACAGCGCCGACCCATCCGCACGCAAGGCGCATGAGGTGATGGCGGTGCGATACGAGCGATTGGCAGCCGGCGAGCGTTTGCCAATGGGGATCGTCGAGCGATATTAAGCCTGCTTCTTGGCGGGGAGCCGAGGGTCAAAACCGTCACGCGGGCAAGTCGTCATTCTGGGCGACGTCCCCGCCATCCCGACGAATGAAGCTGATCTTGCCCTCCGGTTCCAGTATTGCCCAAGCGACGTCGCTGAGGCGTGCAATTCCCGCAATACGCATTTCCGACTCCAGTTCGCGGCGCGTAAGGCGGTCACGTTTCATGTTCGACTCGATAAGTTTGCCTTCACGGACCAGAATACGAGGCGCGCCTTCAATCCAGCGCTCCGCGCGCGGCCAGCGATAGCTGACCCAGCCAAGTACCGTCCCCCAGAACGCAAAGGTCGACACGGCCAAGACCGCGCCGGTCAGGCTGAAATCATTGTGCGTGATCGCCTGCTGGATGAGGTCGCCAAGCACGACCAGCGTGACGAGTTCGAACGGGGTCATCTGTCCGAGTTCCCGCTTGCCCATCAGCCGCAGCAAACCGAACAGGAAGGCGAACATCACCGTGGCGCGCAGGACGATATCCATCAGGGGAGCACCGTGATTTCGAGCGGCACGCCCGTCAGCTCGCGCACGCCATCCAGAACTGCCACACGGCCTGAAGTTCCCAGAAACAAGGGCGGATTGATTTGCCCATCGATCTTGATATCGAGTCTCTCGCCCGCCTCGAGCGCGCCATAGTCGAAACGGAACACGCCGCGTTCTACCTTTTCCTCGCTCGCAGCGGGCATCATGGTGTTGATCGTCATGTCGCGCCACAGACTTGTCGACACCGCCAGGACCGCCTTTTTGATTGAGCGCCGCGCGGTGATCCGAACGCGCATTTCGAAGAACTCGCCGTTGCGGATCACGCGAGGCGTGGAGAGTTCGAGACGAACCTCGGGGTTCTCCGTCACCATCGGCCGGGTTTGTCCGCCACCGAACGCGCCAAGCAGTGCCGCGAACATCAGCAACGAAAGCAGGGTGAGCGCTATCCAGCGACGCTGGCCCCGCCCGCCGAATTTGCGCACCTCGGCAAGGCAGGGATCGATCCCGTCTGGGTAGCGGATCGGGGGTCCAGAATGGCTCATCGCGCGATTGAAACGATCACCATCGCCGACGGTTGCGCGGAACCCGTCCAGCTTCACCCGGTTCTATCATCGGGGCACCAATGGAGAGAAATCATGAGCGACACCGCCGAGATGATCCATGAGGACGCACTGCCCGGCGAAGAGCGCAAGCTCGATCCGAAGCCCGCATGGCAACCGCGTTATCCCGGCTCCGGTCGGCTCGACGGCAAGGTCGCTCTGATTACCGGCGCCGACAGCGGAATTGGACGTGCGGTCGCAGCGTTGTTTGCGCGCGAGGGCGCCGATATCGCGATCCTTTATCTGCTCGAAGACGCCGATGCGGAGGAGACAAAGCGCATCGTTGAGGCCGAGGGGCGTCGCGCGATCCTGATCAAGGCCGATGTCGGGTCGAGGAAGATGTGCGACCGGGCGGTGACGCAGGTGATCGAGGCATTCGGGCAGCTGGATGTCCTGGTCAATAATGCCGGCGAGCAGCATCCTGACAAGGATATCCGCGACATTACCGAGGAACAGCTGACCCGGACGTTCCAGACCAACATCTTCGGCATGTTCTACTTGGTTCAGGCGGTGCTGCCCCATCTCAACAAGGGTGCGGCGATCGTGAACTGCACCTCGGTCACCATGTATCAGGGATCAGCTGAGCTGCTCGACTATTCGAGCACCAAGGGTGCGATCACCGCCTTTACACGATCGCTGTCTGAAAATCTGATCGAGCAGGGCATTCGCGTCAACGCGGTCGCGCCCGGCCCGATCTGGACGCCGCTCAACCCGTGCGGTGGTGCTTCGCCGGAAAAGCTTGAACATTTTGGCGAGAGCACCCCGATGGGACGTCCGGGTCAACCCAACGAAGTGGCTCCGGCGTTCCTGTTCCTCGCCTGTGAGGACGCCAGCTACATGTCCGGCCAGGTGCTTCACCCGAATGGCGGGACAATCGTCAACGGCTGACCGCGTGCGGATCAACGAAGCTGGAGGACAAGATGTTT
>FUFK010545485.1_pt1 | contig 15787 bp, 16 predicted proteins | sample 1021851 | NCBI WGS metagenome assembly FUFK01 (sample SAMEA51879418, study PRJEB19060) | metagenome | reverse complement strand
CCTCACGTGGCACTCCCGGTCTTGGGCGCCAAGCGTGATCGTTGTGGTTTGGGTACCGCCCCCGGAGAGGGTCTCAGAGTCCGTCCACGGGCGTTGCTCTTCTGCCGAGATATCAATGGCCATGGGGCCTCCCTTTGATTGGATGCTATCACGCCGCGCCGCGGGCCGGCGTTAGGTTTCCGGTAGAATGATCACGCGGAGATTCTCCGCCACGGGAGAGAGCCGGTCCCGGCTTACCAATCCCAACGCGGAGTTGATACCGGCGTCCGAATGGGTGAACGTCACCACGTCCCCGTCCTCGAGGTNTTGGAACTCCCCGGTGATGTCTTGGACCGTGACGTATCGCGTCACCAATCCGCGGACCGCGCGCCAATACAGCGAGAGAAAGGCGGTNGCCACGTCCCCGGCCCACGCGGAGGTTGANGTATCNGCCACGTCNCCNACAAGGGTCTTGGCGCGNGCCAATACACGGTTGGCCGTCCTCGTCTGGACCAAGAGGGTNCCGTCGTAGGCGATCGGCTCCGCTTGAGCCANGATNGAGACGCGGGCCTCTCCGTCCGCCTTGTTTGCCGTNGAGAGGTTGAACCGTGACCGGACGTTGTCCACTTCGTAGACAATCCGGCCCGGATGGGTGACGCCCGGCCCAACCTCGATATGNCGGACCGCGTCCGTCCGGCGGGCNTCATACCGCCACGGAATCACGGTGAGACGCCCNGCCCGGACNACGACCGACACGGGGAGNANNTTGTCCANCCANGCGGACGTNATCAAGTCCCACGGGGAGGTTGGCTCCGCCACAAACCCGGCCACCACAAAACGGTTGAGCCAGCTCCGCCAAGCGTAGACCGTGGACCAATCCACCGGATAGTCAATCCGGGAGAGCGCCCACGCAAGAGCATCCCCCGCGCCCTTGATCGCTCCAGCTGGACCAAGCAACCCTCCGCCTCCGGTCCAAATGGTGGAGTAGCTATCGGACGTCCTCGAGATGGACGAGGCCCCCGATACGTCTACGGTGGAGACGATTTGGCCCAACCCGTCCGGCTCTGCCGTGACGTTGAACTCTTCCCGCGCCGATCCGTCCCAAATCTCAACCGTGGTGGCCGCGACCGCGTGACCCGCGATCAATAGCTTGGAGACGTTCCCGCTGGACCGCGCCACCACGCGTGCCGGACTCCCGGCCTCAAAGTCTTGGATAATGCCAAGGCCGGGGATCTTCCACGCCGGTTGGCCAATGACGATTGGATACCATTGATCCGCGCCCTCGTCCCCGGTTGGCCACGCGTCTCCACTCACTCGTTGAGTGGGGAGATGGGTGGAGCCGGTGGCCCGCCAAGCCGGGGACTCCACGGTGAAGGCCACCGGTTGGTCCTTGGTCCCATACTCCGGATCCGATGGGAAGCCGGCCACGATGATCTCGCGGTCCTCATAGGCTTGCCCGTCCTCCCACAAGGCAACCTCCGCCTCTCCGGTGGAGAAGCGGATACCGCCNGCGATCAAGTCCGCCACCGGATCGTCCGGGGGCCANACAACCTCGAGCGATACGGANTGGACCTTTGGCTCTTGTTGGAACGGNTCGTAATCGCTTGGCGCCCGGACCTCCGGCAACCCGCCCAGATGGGGCCACGCCCGGCCGTCCGCGTCAACGGGCGTCACGGGTGAGTCGCTCCANAGGTAGGAACGGCCCGCAAGATCCAAACGGACAAGCCAGTGAGAAGCCATCACACGATCTCTTGGATTGAGAGGGACGCCACGCGGATNANNTCGTTTTCGTTCTCGGACCCTTGGACCGTGTCCAGCTGGATGTCCGAATCAATCACGCCCACGAGATAGTCCCGGCGTCGGTTCAATACGGTTGCGTCCGGCGGGCCACGCTCGAGGCGGGGGAGGTAGATGACGGGGAGGGAGGGTCCGTTGATTTGTTCGGTCAACCCGCGGAGAGTCATCGGCAGATCAAACGAGGAGGCCACCGGCTCCGCGCCGGCGCTCGAGGAGAGCGTGATGTAGTCCGGATCTGGACTCTCCCCGGAGGCGTTGCACGTGGGGACGCCATCGGACCAACCGATGGTTACGGACCGCCTCGAGGGCGCAAGAGTCCGCGTCCGATACGTTCGGTCCTCCGCCTCAACCACTTGGACGCCATGCTCTTGTCCAAGCGCCCGGCCAAAGGAATACGGCGTACCGAACGCGTGAACGTTGGTCCATACCAACGTCCCCACTCTCAAGTCCCCGTCCACCGTGTCTTGAGCTGGGATCCGGAGCCGCCAACCTTGAGCGCGGCTCCCGAGATTGTTCCACCATACGACGGCGTTTGGCATCCAAAACCGGACGGTTGACGTTGACTCCGTCCCGTCCGCGCCCTCGAAAGTGACAACCGCTTTCCGCCCGGCAAGCGTGGGCCGCGTACTACCTTCGGTATTACGGGAGATTTTCCGGAGCTTGCCGCCGCCCAACTCCAGAGTGGCCCCCGCCAACTCGTTTGGCTCAAGGTAGGTCTGAGTCGCGCTTGAGAGGGTCCCGTCCGCCACGATGGACGCGCCGTATAGCGTCCACGTGTTGGCAAGCCACGCGAGATTGTAGGCCATATCGATCGTGACCACGGTGGTCCACGAGTTGGTTGTGGCGTTGTACCGCTCCACAAAACCCGTCCGCCAATTTGCGCCCAGAATGGCAAGCGCCATGGCGTCCGAAAACGGCGCGGAGTTCCAACCCGACAATACGGATTTGGTATCGTACGCCACCGCGATCTCCGCCGCGGACGCGTCGTCAACCGTCCGCGTCCCACGCCGAGGACTTGGGAATACTGCCGGGAATACCCTGGAGATTGGAAAGTCCGAGTCCGTCCCGATCGTGTGGGCGTCACCCTCGAATGCCGGGCCACCGGTGGCCCGTACAAAGATGCCGTCCGTGACATACACGCCCGTGGGGGAGTGGACGATGGCCAAGAGATCGTCCGGGTTGGACATACCGGGGAGGGTCTCAAACTGCGACCCCATATAGTCACTGGTGAAAGTTGCACTCCCGCGGAGGACGTGGAACTCGTGAAACCGGACCGTGGCGGTGTCGCTGGACAATACGCCCCACTCCACGGAGTCCGATCCGCCCCCGCCCGCGTCGGTGGCCGCGCCCGTTGGGCCGGCCAAATATTCCGAATCGTCCGAGATCCCCCGCGCCCGGTACCAGACCGCGGCCGTCCCATCTTGGAGAGCGATGATCAACTCTACGCCGGCCGTCGTGTCAATCGAGACGGTGGACCCGATCGGCGCGGAGGCGTTGAGATCGTAGAGTTGGAACCCCGTGGTCGCCACGCGGACCTCGATTTGGTAATCGGTGAGGAGTGATCCCTCCGTCAACTTGACCCCAACCCGCGTGGCCCCAATCAGAGAGCCCGATACCATCGTGAGGGACGCCCGGACGATATAGCCAACGGTTCCCTCCGTGTTAGTGAACTTGCGACTGCTGGAGAGCGTGGTGATCTTGAGGCCCCCGTCCTCGAGGACGTCCGCCGCCGCGCCGGAGGCCGTCCAGCTGGACAAGTCGCCGGGCCGCTCAATCGGGAGCCACGTGAGGACCCACGCCGCCATTGACGTCTCGTCCCGCGTGATCGCGGTCCGGGGGAGCGTGACCGTGGAGTAACCGCCCGCGGCCAAAACACAGAGGGAGGCGTCCTCGTTCCCTGGAGAGGCGGTCCATTGGTGGGCCACCATCAAACGGCCACGCCACCACGTCCCGGAGACGTGGGTGAGGTAGCTATCCGCGTCCTGGGTCCGCCAAAGAACGCCGGATCCGGGGAGATTCTCTCGAGGCCGGCCGGAGGGTTGGACTTGCGTCTCAAAGACGTCCGATTTCCCCATCACGTCCCACGTGAGGCCATCGTCCACGGATCGGATCACAACCAACTCATTCTTGGCAAAGGTCGTGGTACTCGTGTTGGCCAAATCGTTGTAGGCATCAACGGCACATTGGATGCAATAGAGCGTCCCGTTGTCCGCGCGTGTGATGGCCATTTCTCCGCGGTTGAACGTGTACTTGCTCGAGGCTTGCACGCCCGTTCCGGGGACTTGCCGCGGCTCAGAGGATCCAAGGTCTCCCATGGATACCTGTAGATACCCGGCGCGGACTCTGGTACCAGAGCCGCCGCTATCGTCTCCGACGGTCACGTATCGAGGGCCGGCACCAAACGGAGTGAACGCGTCCGGGATCCGCCGTTGCTGGGTATACGGCTCCGCGTCAATCTGATCCAGAGACACAAACACCAACACGAAACCGGACGGGATGGCCACCACGTCTGGATACGCGCCCTCAAGAGTCTCCGTGCCTTGGCCATTCTTGACCAACTCAAACGTGGCGCCATCGTCAATGCTTGCCCATTGGACGATGTGGTCATTGGTCAAGGCCGCNTCCGCCGGATCTTGCCCAANCAGNTGGGCAAANAGNACCACTTGNCCNTTCCGGTACGCGGCGCGGAGCCGGGCGCCCTCCACTTCTCCGTCATACAACGGAGTACGGAGGCAAGCGTTGGAGCCGGTGGTCCACGTCACGCCGTCGTCATCGGAGTACAACATGGCCACTTGGATCGTCTTGGACGTGGTGTCCTCAACCCAATGAAAGAGGACAACCCGCTCCCCTTGTGGCCGGTCCACGATGCAGAGGCACGGGAAATAGTCTTGGCCGGGGGCGCTCGAGTCCGTCCGGACGTTGACGGAGGACCACGTCCCGCCCTCCGTCCACCGGGAGACTTGGATGGACTCCCCGGTATTGTACCGGGTGACTTGAGACGTCACGAGGAGAGCGCCGGACGCGGTGGCTACCGTGTGCGGTTCTTTGCACGCCGTGACCGCGCCAACCACGGTGGACGATCCGTCTACATAGTGGATCGTGTCCCATCCCCAAATCGAGGAGGGAGCCACGCGCCCACGATAGAGAGGATCGCCGGACTCACGCCACGCGAAACCGGCGCCCGTGATCGGGTCAATCGATCCGGCCTTGGTCGTTACCAGCTGGATCTCGTCATCGTCCTCCCGGTTGCCGTACGCGGAGAGGACCAACGAGGAGTCCCCGCTATCCACCGGACGGCCCGGCCGCGGGCCTTGTTCCGGCCACGTGGTTTGACTCGTCCATAGAGCGGTCGAGTCGACCAACCGGGGATCGGGGACGCCCAACGCGCGGACGATATCAGTTGACCGATCAGTGCTCACAACTGTCTCCCAATCTGTGTGCCGTTCCTATTGCGGTCACGCCGTGTAAGCGACCCGGGCAAAGACCGATCGTCCCGGTAGAAGCTACGAAACTGCCGGTGATTGATCTGGGATATCGCCACCACTTGTGGCGAGGACGATTGGCGGCCGGCGTTGAGGGCCTCAATCTGGGACCGCCCCATGGCGTCCGCGGCGCGTCGGTTGAGTACCGCCTCCCCGGCGTGGAGTGTTGCCGGGACCGCGTCCGCGGTAGCGCCGGCGGGCTCAACCATCGACGTCCCCCGGTAGAACTCCGGCGGTTTCTGCCGGCGGATTGTCTCGATTTGAACCAAGCCGGCCGCCGTCATCGCCGCCGCCGCGAGTGGGCCACCGATGGGACCAAACTGAGCAAGGGCCTTGGTTGCTGCCACGGCGGTATTGGTGATGGCCAAACCAATCCCGGTAACCTTTGCCGCTTGGAATAGTTGCCGGGCCTGTTGCTTAGACTTGGCATCTTGGGCAAGCTGGGACATACCGGCAAAGGTTGAGTTGAGGGCGCCAAGCGTGGCGGCCGAAAACTCCGCGAAACTGATCCCAAACCCGCGGAACTTCTCCTCCGTGATCCGGGCTTGCTCCTCCGCTTGAGCCACCATTAGATCGGTCCGCTCCTGTTCATATTGAGCAACGATGGCGGACCGGGCGGTCTGGTACTCCTCCTCCGCCTGGAGTTGGAGAAAGGCGTCTCCCCGTGCGTTTTCGATCCGTTGGGCGCGGATCTCCTCCGCTTGCTTGAGTTGATCATCCGCGGCCTTGGCAATCTCACCCATGGCGGAGAGTTCAATGGCGGTGGCTTGTTGGACAATCGCGGCGTTTTGTTGCTGGAGAGCGATGTCCCGCTCCACTTGGGCGGACCGTTTCTTTCCGGCCTCCACTATCGCGTCAATCTGGGCTTTTTGCTTTGCTTGAGCCGCCGCCGCGCGTTCCGCCGCGCGGGAGGCCGCCTCGTCCGCCGCCGCCAACCGGTCCGCCTCGAGGGCCGCCGCGGCCTCCGCGTCCCGTCGCTCTTTCAACTCTTCCGTGAGGAGTTCATTCTCTGCGCGGAATTGTTCCGTCCGCGCGATGACGGCGGTCAACTGTCCGGATTGCCGGCTCAACTGTTGATTGGCACGGGTTAGCGCGGCCGTGGTTTCGTCGGACGCGTCGCCGCTTTGCTGTAGACCACGGAGGCGGGCTTGCTCTTGTTTGGTCGCGGCTATTTCCGTCTCAAGGTAGCGCCGGGCGGCGGCGGCTTGCTTGTTGAACGCCTCCTCCCGTTTGGTCGCGGCCACTTCGATCTCGTCATAGGCCCCCACGAGTTTCTGGACCTCAACGTCCAACTCTCGGATTGCCTTTGTGAACCCGTTGAACGCCAGCTGGGCCGCGGCGGCTTTCTTGGCGGCGGCCTCTTGCTTCTCCGCCGCCTCCTCCGCGTCATTTGCCAGAATCAGGTAAGCCGCGCCCAATCCCGCGGCGGCAACGCCCACGGTGGCCAAGGCCGGGAGGGAGAGGAGCCCGGCCTTGGAGACCGCCTCAATCCCGCCGGCCGCGTCCGCGAAACCGGTCGTAACCTCTTGGAGTTTTGGATCGATCGCGCCAAGCGCGCCGCCCAACCCGGCAAGGATAGAGTCAACGTCCCCGGACGTCTCCGCCACGTGGTCAAGGCTACTCGCCAGATCCCTTGAGCCGGAGGCGGCGCCGCGCATTTGGCCGCGGGACCGGCGCGTGGCGTGGCCCAACTCGTCCGCAGATTTGGCCGCGTCCATATTGGCGTCCGCGAGTTCCCGCGCACGGGCGGCGGCAATCTTCTGGCTCCCCGCGGCCGTCACCGCGGCGCGGGCCTTGGCAACCTCCGCCGCGTCCGCGCCCTCCGCCTGGAGTCGCTCGAGGGCCGCTATCTCCTGATTGAGCGCGTGGATCGCTCTCTCACTCGCGGACATCCGCGCCAAGTTTTGGCGCTCAATCTGATCCGTGGCGCGCTTCTGGATCGCCTCAACCTCTTTGAGCGCCGCGGCCCGTTTCTTGGCCTCTTGGAACTCAACCCGCGCCGCCGCCTTGGCCGCGCGTTCNGCGGCGCGGGCGGAGTCCGCCGCGGCCTTACTCATTCGGCGCTCGAGGTTTTGAGCCGCCTTGGCCGCTTGCTTGTCCGTGTAGCCGGGGATCTTTGCGAATTGTTGCTGGTATCGCGAGATATCCGCAACCACGTTGAGGGAGATGTCACGGCGCGTTGTCATCGGCTTACCCCATCAAGGAACTTCTCAATCTGATCCGCAATATCGTTGGACATTTTGAGGATACGGTCTCCAGCTGGATCGAAGATCAAGACCCGCCATGGTTGCTTGTTCCCGAGGCCGTTCCGCCGGGTTTTGATATAGAACGAGTACCACGCATTACTCCGGAGTTGGGCCATCACCACGTCTGGGGAGGAGACCGTGTACTCCAGAGAGAGCATAGCCTTTGAGAATCCGGTATCTACCGGCCACTTTCTCCAGGCATTGAACGCCATGGATGCCATGGTCTTGTCCAACTCCGTTGTGACAATCGGCGCGGCGGCTCCCGCCATCTCGAGGATTGATTGGCGAAAAGAGGGATCCATCCGGATTTGGACGGCCCGCTCTCCACTCCGGGGGAGGCGGGACAACCGGCCACTAATCACGCGGTATCGTTTGCTGGCCCGTTCCGGCGCGCGGGAGAGCCTCACCCAATCGCGGTACACGCTCCGGAGTTTTGGATCCGATGACGTGGCCACGCGTTGAAAAAACGAGTCCGTGGCGTTCCAAAACTTTGAGCTTGCCGGATACACGGGACCTCCTATTGGCGATCGGATCGCATGGACATAAGCGCCGCCCAACCCGCGGCGGAGGCTCCAGCTGGAGCCGGAGGGTCCACGGCCGGCCCGCGGCGTGTTGGCGTCCGCGGTAGGCGGAGGGCCTTGGCCCGTTCCCGCGTCTCCTCGTCCTCCGCCCAGAGCATCCCGTACACGGCCCGGAGTTGGGCGGGCTCCAATCCCTCAAACCAGAAAGGATCCCCGGTGGACTCAATGCCAAGACGGGTCAATCGTCTGAGCCATTGGCCACCGGCTCCTCGAAAGGGGCCGCGGCCTCCTCCACCGCGTCCGGCATGGGGAGGACCTCAGACAAGGTACGCCACGCCATCTCACACGCGGATTGCCACCGGAGGATATCGTACCCTTTGCCACCACGGCCCAATGCCCACCGCTCCACCCGGTCCCCGTAGTCGATCCAATCGGCGGACGAGTTGCACCGGCGGGGGATAGGGGCGCCAAGCGCGGCCGGGAGACACGCGCCAAGCGCGGCGGAGAAGATACAAGCAAACTCCGCGGAGTCCACTTGTCCGTCCTCAACGATTGAGCCCAGCGCGGCGTGTAAAGAGAAGCAACGGCGGAGGAGTGGCGTCCGGCACGCAACCGGGACGCCCTCCTCGAGTTCGACGTGGAAAGATGGCATCTTGCGCTCCAATGGGCGGCGGGGGATCGATCACGCGATCGTTGGCGATTCGTAGCACGTCCCATTGACAGTGAGGCGGAGACCCTCCTCCGTCATTGAGAGGTCGCCGGTCAATCGGCATTTGGGGAGGGTGATCGTTGCACTCGCGCCACAAGTGTTGCTCATGCTGATCACGACCTTGACCGCCCANACGTCACAACCGATGGTCTCAACGGACGTGGCGGAGGCCCAATCGCCGGTCTTGCGGATGGCGTCCAGCATCCGGTGGGCACTTGCGTTGGTCAAGTCGTCGACGTCCGCCACCGTGATCTCCGTGGAGAATTCATAGGTCTTGGACTCACCCTTGAGGAGAGCAAGATGCTCTTGGTGGTTCTTGACCTCCACAACCTCAAAGTTTCCGGCGTCCAAGCCTGGAATATCAAAGAGGCCGGATCCGTTGCCGAACGAGGCCGATTTCGGGGAGGCGGCGCCATCGTAGACCGTGAGGGTCACGTCACGCGAAACAAAGGGAGGGAGACCGCTCATCATGCGCTCCGTTGGTAGGTGGTGATTGTGACGTCAACGCTTGAGGCACCCGCGTTGGCGAGATTGATATCCTTCGCGGACGCGGAGAGAGCGGTCCCTCCGTCCTCCGGGAAGACGAGGAGGAACCGCGATCCGGCATACAGCGGGACGCCATCGGTCGTGCCGTTGAGAATGGGCGCGCCGTTGCTGCCGCTACGCTCAAGGGTCACGGTACCGGAGGCGGACGCCGGGACCTCAATGATCAGAGCCGCGAGTTCCGCGCCGTTGAGGGCGTCTCCGTTGGCGTCCGTGATGGCTCTCAAGTCCACGTCCACGTTGGCGGAGGCGCCAATGGTTTGGATCTTGCGGCCACAGAGGTCCGCCTGATTGTCCCCCGTGCCGCTTGTCCACTCCGCGGAGTAGGCAAAATCGGCCACGCCGTGGCCAGTATACGGCGCGTCCAACGCCGTACGGCCGCGGGCGGCCAAGTTCCAAGTGGTGGTTGTGCTCATGTGTGGATCCCCTCGAGATGGCGGACTCTATAGGTTTGAGTGATCAGGAGTCCGGCCTCGTCAACGGTAAGCGCGGACGGTGAGAAAGACTCCGCGAGATACACGCGGAGGGCTTGGCATCCCGTGTCGCGATGCCAGGAGCAAGAGAGGATCCGGTTGCGTAGCAGCTGGGCCGCTTGCATGGCGAGCCGGTACGATTGCCATTGATCATCGTGGTACGCCCGGAACGCAAAGACGATATCGATTTGGGCCTCAAACATCACGCCGCGGTCCGTGGACTCACCCTCCCCCGTGGGGGAGTGGGACCGGACCGCCATATTGTACTCGAGGTGTCCCTCTGGCGTGCTACTCGTGGGCGAGAGTGGCGTCTTGGACCGGCTCCAAACGTCCGACGATTGCGAGTTCCGTTGAAACGGGAGCGAGTCCGTTGCGGCTATCTGGGCGTCAATCGCCTCAATGATCCGCCAAAGGTGGGCGCCGTGGGGTCCATAGTAGGTGGGCGCCGTCATCGGATCAGGAACCGCTTACCACGGAGCCCGCCATACCACCGGGGAGAGTACCCAATTGGGGCGTTGATCGAGACCACTCCGTGGCGGGCCTCGAGGGTATCCGGATCGTCCACGCGGCCGTCTTGGTCGCGGTCATATTGCGTGGCGATCGCCTGGAATTGCCGCGCGTATTCTCGCGCGTGTTTCTCGGAAAGGTCTACAAAGACCTCGTTGCCGTTGCTCTTGCCAATGTATCGCCAGAGCTTGGAGAGAGCCAACTCCCGGTGTGCCTCAAAGAAGACATACGGGGAGGCCACCGGCCACCACGCCCCGCCCTCACGGAGCCACCGCCGGACGATATCGTCCCAGCTGGAGTCAATGAAAGTCTGAGCGTTGGTCCGGCCGCTACCCCAATACGTGGCCAAGTCCGGGTACTCCGCCAAGAGGTCCGTATCGGTGACGCTTGGCGAGATTGGCCTCTTGGCCAAGGCGGCGGGACGCGTCCACGTGTAGACCGTCCCGCCAATCGTCAACGCCCACTCCTCCAACCATCCGTCCCCGTACGCCACGCCGGACGCGGAGGTATCGAACGTCGCGGCCGGTATCGTGAACTGAGACCGGCCCGCGGTAAACGTGGTCGGTTGGGCGTCCACGACCGCGCTTGATCCTTGCGCAAACAAAGTGAACGTCCCGGAACTCGGGTGAACTGTCTCCCCCTCGTGTTGGACCTCGAGGGCCACCACGTTGTCACGGCCCGCTTGGAATACATCGGGGACCGTGACACGAACGGAATAGCCAGTTTCGCCGGAGACGGGCATGATCTACGCCTGGATCAAGGGTGAGATCAGGAGAGGGCAATCTGAGGGAGGCAGATCAGAACCCACGAGGACTCCGTCCCGCCACTCGTTCCGGCGTTGAAGACCACCGCGGACTCGTTCTGAGAAATGGTCACGATGGTATCGCCGCCGTCGTTCTTGACCACGAGGTTCTCCGCGCCGCCGGCCGCGTTGACGATCCAGTACATTTGACCCTGAGGAGCCACGTCTCCCTCTGCCGGGAGGGTGACGTCCCGCGCCGATCCGTCCGGGTCGAGTTTGAGAATCATGGCGTCGTCCGCGTCAATCACTTTGGCGCCGGCCAAGGTTTCCGCGGCGCCAAAGAAGTTGCCGGCAATCGAGTTGGCCCAATCGGGGAGGTTGAAAACGGAGGGCATGGGAGTCTCCAGCTGGGCCTATCGGCCGTTCTTTCGTTGGTCTTTGATCACGGCGCGGACTACCCGGCGCCGTGCCTCTTGTTGAGAGATGGGGCGACCCGCGCGGACGGCACTCTCACGGAGTTGTCTTGCGGTCTTGTCGATTCCGTCCCGCGTGTACTCGTCCCGGCTCATTTGCGGCTCCGTTTGGCGGGAGGCTTGGCGGCGGCAAGCGCGGCCGGATCAATGACGCGGGCGGTCCGGTGGAGTTCCAAGCGGTCCGCCACCACGAGGTCCCGTTGGGAGCGGAGGGAGGAGTCCGGGATCCGCGATTGAGACGAGGCCCACGCCTCGAGTTGATCGAGGACCTCCGCGCGGGCCATGGCGTCCGGAGACGGGATCAAGTCCTCCTCAACCAAGTGACAGAGCCAGCGGTTGAACGCGGCCTTGTCGAACCCGTACCGGGGGGGCGCGGTCGGGCGGCGGGAGGGTAGGCGTTGGCTCCACACTTCCCGGTATCGCGTGCCAGCGATTCCGGACCGTTTGTAATAGACCGCCTCCTCCCGCCAATACGGGCCAACCGGCTCTCCCTCTGGGAGATACTCCGCGGGGACCGTGAGTTGCGGATCAATCACAACCCAACCCTCCCGGCGCCGGGCCTCAAGGGCCATCTGCCAAGCGGCCGTCCGTGGTTGCCCATCCCGGATAACTTCCACGCCTTGCACGCCTGGATTCAATCGGAAAATGGCCAACTCCGGGAGCCACGTGGGTTGCTCGAGGCCCTCCGTCCGGACGGATCCGGACTCAACGGAGGCCAAATAGACAAAGGGCGCGGAGGGCGGGAGGTTGAGTGTAGCGGCGCCGGCGAACGGGTCCGAAAACGGACCGGCGCCGGCTCCTATGGAAGAGGTAGGGATTGGCATCATGCGCTCCGGGGGTGGCGGAGTAGGGGAGAGGGACCGGGGGATCCGAGCGCGCGATGCCAGTTTGCCACCGACTCCGCCCGGTCCCCCTCCGGAATCAGGTGGTCGAGATCACGCGGCGTTGGAAGAAGACGTCAGTACTGCCCAACGCAAAGCCCATAAAGGCGATGGCGTTGCACTGAGCGGTCTGCTGGTTGAGGCCGTTCTGGACGTCATAGACGACGAGGCCATACTCGTCCACGTACACGGGGTTGAGGCCGGGGTCCAGCTGGAGAGGGCTTGTCGAGGACACGCCGTATCCAATGCCGCCGCGTTGGAACGCGAAACCCTGGTAGGCGCCGCCCGAGGTCTGGACGTCCCCGGTACCGACCACGGTCATTCCAAGGCCCAAGAAGTTTTCGTATACGCGGCCCGAAACTCCCTGAACACTGGTAAAGCCGGACATATCGCCCTGAAACGCCGGCTCCGATCGTGCGGACGCCTTGGCCTCCTCGATCTGCTGAGGGTGGAGCATCACGACGGGAGGCCCGCCGTCTTCCGCGCCGTCGGTCGTGTTGTAGGCGGTAGCCAGCGCAATCAGGTTGTCCACGCTCAGAGTGGTACCGGAGGCACCCACGGAGGCGGAGATGGTGGCGCCGGTGACGCACACTTGCTCCCGGAACGAGGCAAACCACGTGTTGGCAGCCATGGCCCGGAACGCCTCCGCGCCCATGGCGGCACGGACGTTGGGCTGACTCACGAGGCGGTTTTGGAAGCTCTCCGAAAGTCCAAGACCGAAACGACCCAGGGTGAGGCTGGTATACCCGGCCGTGGGGTTGGCCATGGTGGGCGCCGAGGTCTCGGTGGGCATGGATACCATTTTGGCATCCCAGCCGATCCCGCCCACGTGGGTGACGCGGATGGTTGTGGTACCCGCGCCCGCAAAATCGCCCACGAGAGGGACCACGCCGAGTTGGTACACGTTGAGTTTTTCCGCGAGTTCCATCCGGATCTCTTCCGCCACAATGTGGGAGAGACCAAGTTGAGCGGTGGAGCTTGCACTATCNAGAGGNTGGGTAAGGCTNGCCANGGTNCGGGCCTCCTATGTGTTGGGTGGAACAAGAGGCGACCGCATACAACCCGTGACGTGGGCGACCCGTGCGGATGTCCGGGGTATCTTACCGCCACCGCGTGGACGCGTCAACGTTGGCCAAGTTGCCGGGCGCGGAGTTCTGCCAAGGCGGCGCGGGCCTCGTCTCGAGGGAGGCCGCGGATCCGACCAATCTCCGCTTGGACTTGGGACGCGTTCAACGGTTGACCGGCCTTGACCGGGACGTCCACTTGGGCGCGGTTGACCGGCGGGAGGCCGGGCGCGGACTTGGGCGCGGGAGTGGGCGTGGGCGCGGGACCGGCGCCGGAGAAGAGATGGCCCACGTATGGGTTGGCGCGGGCGCCCTCCTCAGATCCGACCCATTGACGGAACGCCCCCGCCAGATCCTCCGGCTTGTCCTCGAGGGCGGAGACGTGTTGATCAAACGCCATCCGGAGAAACGCGGTCGCGCCATCGTCCGTGATTCCGGCGCGGGCCAAGGCCACGCGGTCCTCCGCGGCTTGGACCGCCTTGTCACGGTTGGCAAGTTCCGCGGAGAGCGTGTCCAGCTGGGCCAGCCTGGGTTGGGCCTCGAGGAGTTGGCGTTGATATTCGCCCACTTTCTCCTCGAGTTCTGCGATCCGGGCGGACTTTGCACCAATCCGGTCTTGGAGCACGTCCTTGGAGACGTACCGCTCCCGGATTTCTGCCTCTGTAAAGGTCCGGGGAGTGGTCGGGTTTTCATCTGGCATCGTCTTATCTTCCAACGGCGCGGAGGAGTTTGCGGTTGCGAGGAGCGCGCGCCCAACGCTCGAACCATTCTGAATCATACTTCCGGAGGGTTGTGGCCGCCCAACGAGCGCCGGCGTCTCCGCCCCATCCATGCCACGCTTGCCAACCTTTGCCCTTGTCGTCCCACGTGGCGCCACGCTTGTCCACGAGATGGCGGGAAAGATACCCAATCATCCGGCGGAGAGTCCGGATTGAGACCGGCTCCCGGTTGGCAAGTTGAGAGGACCGGCGGAGTCCTACGGACGTCATACCGCGTTGACTCTTTGGCTTGTCGGCCCGTACCTCGAGGGCGCGGCGGCCGGCGCGGGCTACCGCGGCCGGCGGGCGGAAAGTATCGTCAAGAGCCACGGGTCCTCCGGGTTGAGCGTGGGTGTCCAGACGGGAGGAGATCGTTGTCCCCCGTATATTTGGCGTTCCGTGGTCGCCCGGTCGATAAGATCCGGAGAAAGGCATTGACGCGGGCCAGCGCCCATTGATCCCTCGAGGAGACGCGGGGAGAGTGGGAGGACGAAAACGCGCCGGCGCCGCGCCGGTATACCGCCTTGAGCATCCCAAGATCCGCCCTCTTTCCTTTGGCCCGGTGCTCCTCGTTGTGGGCCGCTACTTTGTCCCGGAGGGTCTTCTCCGTGGCCTTGGAAATCTTGATCCCGCCACGCGTGCCGGAGGCCGTTCCGGGTTTGTTCCGGGCGGATCCGCGGCGCCGTTCGGACCGCTTGGCGGGCGTGTCACTCGCGGGCGCCTTGGCTTGAGCCGCGCGTCCCTGGAGTACCGCTCGAGCGCGGGCGCGGTCCCGGCTCCGATCGTCTCCGCGCCGGTATCGGTACCGCTTGCCGGATCGTCCCCATTGGTAGAAAGGGCCGTCTTTGTCTTGACCGCGGCGTACCGGCATCTATCGCTCCACGGTGGCGGAGTCTTGACTCCGAATGGCTACCAACAATTTGTCCGTATCAACCGCCGGGAACGCCGACTCCAATAGAACGAGCGCGGCTTGTTCTTTGAGCGTGCCCTCTGCCACTCCGGTAAGGACGTCAACAAACGCTTTGACTTGGGCGCCATTCAACGCCAAGTCCGCCTCTTTGACTTGATCCTCTCCGGTTTGTTCCGCCGCGGATCTGGGAGTTTCCTCACCCTCTTCCGGGCCGTCCTCGTCCGGCTCCTCGTCCTCGTCATCGCTCGCTTGGCCGCGGGCCAGTAGGTCCACGGCCTCCGTGATGGACTCAAGCGCCATGGCCAATGCCTCCTCGTCCACTTCTCCAGACTCCGCCATCGCTTGGAGAGCCTCCGCCGCGTCCGAGAGTTCCCCCACGGAGTCCACGAGATCGTCCGGATCTACGCCCACCAATGGGAACTCCTCCGGCTCCATGGCCCCAATCTCCCGTTGGATAGCGGCGGCGTCCAGCTGGACTTGGGCCAAGGCGCGGACCGCGTCCTCCCTCGAGGTACCGGGGTATCTGGATTGGTACACTTCGACCGGAGAGCGGTATCCGTTGGCCACGTCCCACTCGTCTTGCTCCCGGCGCGCTTGCATCTCCTGAGGCATGGGATCCGGCCGCCAATACTGCACCGTGTATCCGTCCTCTGGGACGTTGACGCCTTGAGCCCGGAGGACGATTGAGGCGGCCCGGAGGAG
>FUFK010040013.1_pt1 | contig 15787 bp, 28 predicted proteins | sample 1021851 | NCBI WGS metagenome assembly FUFK01 (sample SAMEA51879418, study PRJEB19060) | metagenome | reverse complement strand
CTGCAATAGTACGAAGTCCATCTGGTGCTAGATAAATTAAGTCACCACCTATCTCTTGAATACTTTTACCATCTACACAGCCAATTTTTCTTGTAACTGGTACAACAGCAAAATCAGAGCTTGATGAGCCAGTTATTTTAAATATTCTGTCTTCACCAAATATAAAGAGTTCTTCACGAAAAACTTTAAGTCCAACAATTGTTGTATCAACTTTTATTGTTCCTGCCCCAGTATTAAAATCATCTTCTGCAAATGGGCCAGAAAATATTACGCTAGATATAGCGTTTGACATGCCCGCATAGAACATGTGATTTTTAAAGGATGCTACAAACTTTGGATTTGTTGGAGCAGTTCCACCATCTGTTGCATTTATTATATCAACGTTGAAAGAAGTGTCAATAGAAAAAGCCGCATCTCCGCCAGTTGCTATCATTATTTTTTCTGTGCCATTATAATTATAACGTTCAAAATCATATCTAAATGATGTACTTTTACCTGTAGCTACAGAAGTCCATGAACCAGTTGTGCCTGCACGAGATATAGTGCCACCTCTAGCCGCTAATACTATGTCATTAAATATTGCAACCATATCTACAATCTCACTAGATGAAGATACTTGTGGTACAATATTAGAATTATATTTTGTAGTTCCTAACATTTTTTTGTAACCACCTGCTATGTCTGGTTCAAAGTTAGTAAGTTGTAATGCCTCTCCAGGTCTCATAGAAAATATATCTTTATTTAATACAAGTCCTCCATAACAACTAACTACTGTAGGGGCTATTTGAGAAGTATTAGGCATTAATACATACTCACTCGAAGATTAACTCTTTCATCTTTCATATATTCTTCTTTAGTTACTAAATCAGAACGTAATCTTCTTAANCCTCTTTCAAACTCTCTATTAGCCATCAATGCATGTTCTGGGTCAGAACGAAGATTATATGCATAGTAGCTTGCTCGTGATACAATTAAATCTGCATATCTGTCATCTAAATCTGGTTCATCACCATGAGCAGATAATTCTGTATGCTCATTCCAATATTCTATAACTATTGAGTAATCGTTTCTGTCTGGTATTGGACTTAGTCCTAACTTACCACTTTGAGTTTTGTAAACACTATTTGGTTCTCTTTGAGAAGAACTTAAGTTTGCTTTATCTCTTTCTGCATAATGTCTAATATAATCATCATATGATATATATCTTAATTTTTTTGGATTTATGTTTCTAGATATTCTAACATAATCAACTAGCATATTAGTTGCAGTTGATGGGTTATTTAAAGTTATAAAAGTTGTTTGTGCTGTTGCCGTAAATTGTGTATCTAATATAGCACCTTCACCAAAATCTTCTACAGTTAATGTTGTATTTAAATTTTGTGTTCCTTCTGCCGCAGTACCAACTTGTACCTTTAATGCTTGACCTGTGCTATTAGAATCATAAACTTTTACTTGTAATCTATATACTGTATTTTTACTAGTGCTAAATGATTGATGTGCCGCAAAATCATTTAACAATAGTCTGCCATTACCTGTAGAACTATATGATGCAGAACCCTCGCCTGCTATTGTAGTCCAACTGCTAATGTCAGAAGTAAATTCACCATTTGTTACTAATTCTTTNGGTTTTAAATATATTGTATCCCAATCTATTTTACGCCATTGTTTGTCACCTGTTTGTGGAGAGTTAGTAGTGGGCAAATCATACTCTCTTTGACCTGCATTAGTATCATAAAATGTTTCATTATGTAAGCTAGGAAGTTCTTCTAACTCATTGTATATATCATGTAATGAACGATTAATAAAATTTTTAACTGCAGTCTGTACTCCACGACTGCTACTAAAATTAGCAGAAGTCATTTCTACTTCATTTAGTGCGTTTAAAACTCTATTTGTTAATACTAAATATGTTGCCATTATATTCCTAATTCTAAATTGTTAAATCCTTCTATTGGGTATGCATCAACTTCAAAACATATAGAATTAAAGTGAGCATCATAATCTCCTTGACTATCAGCATACGCTCTAAATTGTTCTACATATATTTCTGTAGATGATAAACATGTGTCCATATCTGGGTACAAATATCCTTGATATTTTACTGATGGCCAATTAGGCATTGAAGTTATAATTATTGCCATTACTACTTTAATCATGACTTTATATCTTCTAATAATTTTATAATTATATCTAATTTTTGTTCTAATTTTTCTATTTTCTTTTTTAAATTTTCTTCGCTTTCATCAAGAAATTCAATTCTTTTTTGACTAGCTGTCATATTCCATATTGTTTCAGTCATATTTTTTTAAGTATTTACAAGGTTTGTTATCATGTAGTCCACAACATTGACCACATTGAGTACACTCACCTTCGTATTCTTGTTTATTTTTATCCCAGATAAATGTACATTCTTCAAAACCCATTGGTCTCATTGTATTATCTGAACACAATTTTGGAGGCCAAAACATTACTTCTAATTTATTTTTAATTATAAGTTTTGTATTAGGGCTTCCTGGAAAGTAATCTTCTGTTAATCCCAGTTTAGATGATTCCCAACAACCATCTGCGTTATTTGTAGAGCTAAATCTTTTTTCTATATCGTTGTATACAGAACAATAATATTTAGCCATGTAATAAAGGGGGCACTAGGCCCCCTAATATATTATAAATTATGAGCTGTTAGAAGCAGTTTCATCTGAACCGCTTACATCACACATTACTGCCCATACTCTTAGTTTACTTGCGTTATCAGTTGCACCTAACACTTTGACATCAATTGTGTCAGCAGAACCATATACATGTCCTACATTTGAAGCGTTAGCTACTTGAGCACCATGGCCTGTAGACGTTGAGTCTAAACCATCAATGTATCTATCTACATCACCGCCATCACCCACATCAAGTGTAACACTTGAAGGAGAAGCAGTTAGTACTTCGATTCCCGCATTGATAACTAGAGTTTCAGCAGGTACGTTTAACACCTGTACTATGTCGTTAGCCGCAGGGTCAAACAGTGATAAATCAACTGTATTCTCAACCCAATAAGGCTTCCTTCTAGTAGAAGGATGTCCTGCAGTACCGCCAGTTACTTTACTGTAAGTTGTCATTTAATCCTCCTATTAATCTATTAATAAGTGTCTTGCGATAAGAGCTTCCGTACGAAGCACTTTTCTACCAAACACATGTAAACCTCTTACTATGTCAGCAAATGAATCTGGGTCTCTTACTACTTCTGTTTTTGCAATAGCATTAGCAGTAGCAGTTGAAGACATGTGTCCAAACATTACTTTAAAATAGTTAGAAGTTGATGATGCCGCAAAGTTATTGGTCATATATAATCTAAAACCATTAACTTGACCATCTAGAACACTACCATTTCTTAATGGTGATGTTCCGTCACCAGTAACAGATGCATCCATTAGTTTTGCACTAGCTTGTCCAAGCTGTTCATAAAACTCTGGAGTTCCTAAGAACCATCTGTTGTCTGTTGGTACGTCTGCCGCATGTAATCTTTTAGCAGAGTTTGCTAAAATATCTGTTGGGTCAGTTTCTGAAGTACCGAAACCTGTGTCAGTTCCAGAACCATCTGAACCTACAGTTGTTCCTGCACCAGAAAACATTGCCGCAATGACGTTTTCGTCATAAGCATCTTTTAGAGCATATGCTCCAGAAGAAGTAGCCAAAGCCTCAAAGTTCACATGAGATTGTCTTTCTTCGATGTCGTCAACTTTAAAAGCAAACGCATTAGCTTGGTCTACAGTGAGTTGGAGTTGGTCATCAGCCAAATTTTGGATGTTGATTTGTCCACCTCTAGTGTAAGATGCCACGCTAATTGTCGGCTCTTTAATTATGTTAACAGTGTCTCCGTAAGCTTCAATCTCCCCTGCATAATCAGTATTAGTAATATCTTCTACTACTGATGCAGTTCTAAAGAACTTTTGAACTTTCTGGCTATAAATAATAGGTAAAAAATTACCCGATGGTAGGTTATCATAACCCGCCGATTTTGAGATTGCCATAATAGTCCTCCTATAGACTGTTAAGATTAATTACGAATCCTACCTTCTAATCTTGCTTGGTCAATATCCTTTTCGTATTTTATATACTCTTGAGGTTTTAACTTTGCAATTTCACGAACACTCCAAACTTTCTTATCTCCTGCTTCAATGTCTTTTTTAGAAGTAGAAGTAACAGACTTAGATGCCTCTTTTTTATTAATGCTATTTTTCTTAGACTTAGTAATCCCTGCATCCATTTTATATAAATCAATTGCACGGCCTGCTAATGTAGCATTAGAGGTATTATCATATAACCACCCTTGAATAGTAGAGTCTTGTTTTGAAACCCAATCATGAAATTTTTCATCTGCTCTTATTTCGTTAAAGTCTGGATGAAGTTTTGATAATTCAACTTCAGCTTTATCTTTAGCGACATTTGCTTGAGCAACTTCTAAATCTTTTAATTTAGTTTCTACACTTTTGGCTTTTTCATCCGCTTTTGTTTGTGCTATAGTTTGTATAACATCATACACATCTGGATATTTATTTCGCCAAGCTTCTATCTCTTCTTTAGTCTTAGGTAGTGCCTGTTGTGTACTTTCTTCTAACTGACGTTTAAGATTTGATGTCTCTTCTTTGTGTTTGTTTACAGTAGAATCGTAGTGGCGTTTAAGGTCGTCATATCTTTTCTTAAACACTTTCTCTTCAGCATTTACAGGGCGTTCCTCTACTTGAGTGGCTTCTTCTTCTGAAGAAGTGTCTTTGGAGTCGGTAGCTGTATCCTCTGGTTCAGACTTACGTTTGTAAGGTCTAGGCTCGAGAAGAGCCTCTGTTTTTTGTTCCTGTTCAGTTTCCTGTTCAGTAANTTTATTTTCTTCTTCCATTTTATCCTCCTTTGTTGGTGCTGTTGGAAAACAGGTGGCCTAGAGTCGCATTGGGGCTATGACTAAGGTGTCATAGGTGGCCTATCCATTTTAGGTGCTCCTAAACCTTCTGGTGAAGGCGTTGAAGCTTCTGCCGCCATCGGTGGCTGACCTGCCATCGGTGATGGAGCAGAAACTGGTTGTGGTGTAGCAGGAGGTTGTGCATTTGCAGTCATGTCCTGTACAAATTGTTGCATAGATTCTTCTGGACTACTTCCAGGATATCTTTGCATTACTATTGAAACTGGTATTACTACTACAGGTTCTGTTGGCCCTCTATCAGCTACAGGCCCAATATCAATACCTTTTGATTGTAAAGCCTGTTTTACGTCTGGGGTTAAATGCATATCTAATACTGCATCTTCTCTATTACCCATAGTGTTTGGTTGTTGCATTGGTTGACCCATAGGAGCTTCTTGCCCCATAGGGTTACTCATCATTCCTCCGTGTCCTGGTACATGTGGCATATTTTTCTCCTATTACCTATTTGTTAAATTTGGCCCACCTGCAGGCCCTTGTGGTGGTTGAGGAGCCATAACTCCTGCTCTTGGGCCTACTGGGATTTTTCTCCCACCCACTTCATAATTTACAGGTGTTACTGGTTTAGGGTCTGGACTTNTAAATGTAAATCCTTGAGAACCTCCACCNCCAGTTTGATTATCTGTAACTTTTGTATAAGTGTCACCTGTATCTTTATCTACAATAGTGTCACCTTTTTTAGTTTCTTGCATTTCTGCAAATTCTTGTCTTGCTTTTTCTGTTTTTATTTCTTCTTGTTTTAATTTTTCTTCTTTTATTTTGTCTTCAACAAAATCATCTGCATCTTTTTGGTCTTTTTCACTACCCATTAAACCTGTAGTTTGAAATCCTGTTGTTGTATCTGTAGTTGTTGGTGAGAATAATTGATTTATATAATTTGTCCAAGTAGAACCTAATACTATATTTCCACCTATATCATAATCTGGCATAGCTGTTACNCCCGATGTATCNGTAACACCAAGAAAATCNCCTTGTCTACCATCATAGTTATATGTTGGAAATCTGTTTGCTTGATTACTAATTTCTAAATCACCTGCTAAATCTAAATTTAAATTACCTTCTGCATCAACTCCTGTTGAAACAATGTTTGCTTGATTTATTGCACCCATCATTGATAAATCTTTTATAATTTGATTTGTTTTTGCATCTACTTCTCCACCTAAACCAATTCTTGATAACGCCGCTCCTGCAAGAGCAGAACCTAAATTATCTTTTTTAAAGTATAATTTTCCATCATCACCAACTTTTGTAAAACCTCTTTCATCTAAGTTTTGAATGTAAGCTTGTAATCCTGTCATACCTGCACCTGGTTGACCTGCAGGTATTACTTTATCTTTCATTGATATCCAAAAATCTTTTACTTGATTTGATGGTATTTTATTTGTATCTTCAAAATTATCACTACCACCTCCAGTAGTTTCTGGTTCACCATAATATGAAGGTGCTCTNTAATCTGGGTCTGGAACACATTGTTTTAATGTTTCATCATACATATAACCTGCAGGACATGGGTCTGTATCTGGTTGTGATGCATCTGGTGTCTCTGGTACATATTCAAAATCTGGGTCTGGTGATGTAAATCCAGACCAACTATTTCCTGGAGTTCCAGGATATTCATAATCTACATTTTGATAACTCCAAGAGTCTGTATTTTCATCGTATGTTAATTGTAAGTTTGTTCCTGTTACCATTGTTTTTTCTTATTAAGTTGTTCCTTGAGTGCCAGTAGCTCTCTGAGTGAAGCCAGTCTCCCCTGCTTGCGGTACACCTCCAACTCCGATGTTGCCACCTCCAACGCCAGTTGGGTCATTTGGATTTGCTCCTGGAGGTACGTCTCCAGATTGGGCCACATTGGGCTGTTGACCATCGCCTTCATTTTGTTGATTTCCATTTGCCATCCCCATTATTTTTGCAAATATTGCCGCCCGTTCTGGGTCGTTAATTAATTTTTCTGGTTCTATATCAAGTGACTTTGCAATCTCTGATAATACAGAATGCCATTTTACAAATGGTGCAAGGTTTTGATTAGAAGCAGTTTGTAAGAAAGTCATCAATCTTTGAGACCTTACTTCTTTTTGCATTAATGATGAAGTACCTCGTGCTTTCACATCCAGGTCTCCTCTTATCTCTGGGGTATCTTCATTAAACTGCATGTTCCAAGCAAACATAGATTCGCCTAGTGGTCGTAATAAATAATCATCAATATTTTTTACTACTGTTTTTATATTTAAAGCCGCCGCTCCCATTAACATAGACATACCTGCGGCAGTTCTAGTTGTAGATTGAACGCCTGTTGTTCCATGTGAATAAGATGGTATACCTGTAGATTCATCAGCTAACTGTCTAAATCTATCAAACATCATTAAGTTTTCATTTGCTGTATTTGGAAACTTAACACCATGTATTGATTGTCCTGGTTGACCACTTTGTCTTCTAAATATTTTACCTGGAAATACTTTCATATCTTGCCCAGGTACTAGCATTGTCTCATCGACATCAAATACTAGATTACCTGCAAGGGCAAGATTATCAATAGCCATTCTTGCATGACCATTCATAATTGTTTGTGCATCATCCATATTTTCTGGAATACCTACACCAAAAAATTGATATGGATTTATTTCATATGGACATACCATGTAAGGCAGTCTTGCAGGAGTAAATGGATTTATAACTAATCTTAGTATTTTTCCATTACATACCCAACAGTTTACAGATAGTTCATCTAACTCATCCATATCATCGTCTATTTCTAGACCTGCTTGTTCTGCTAACTCTTTATCTAGGTATCCCCAAAACTCTAAAATTTCATATCTGTTTTTATCAAACTCATCAGTTGTTTCTCTATCTAATAAAGAACTNTCATATCCACGAGCTTCATAATTAGGCCCCATAGCTAGACATTCTCTTACAGCATCTGCTCTAAAGAAAGGCCTATTCATTAAATCTCTAAGTTGAGTTTTTGTATAGTTATGTCTTTCTATTATATAATCTGCATCATCAACTGTAACAGCATCTGGGTCTGGATAAAAATCCCAACAAGATACTGCTTCTATTCTTGGTACTAATTTACTTTTTGGATTGTAAACATTTGTACCTGTCTCTCTATCTTTTTCCCATTTATGAGAAAGTTTATCATAACTAAAAGGCCCTTTAACAATACCTGTGCCTAGTAAAGCCATTTCAAATAATGAATGTCTAAATACAGATGTAGCACTTGATTCACCTAATTGGTCATGAATAAGTCTTTCCATATTTTTTGCAGATATTTCTGCAGGACTAATTTGAGGTTCTGACCTACCATCTTTTGAAGGCCCTTCTGAAAAATTAGCTTTTCCATANTCTTCTCTTAATCCNCCTAATATAGAATCAAATGTAGCACCTGGTTCTAAATCATTACCATCACCAGGAAATCCATATGGACTTCTCACTTCTTGCTCTTCAGCAGGTTGTGATTCTTTAGCTACATGAGCATATTCTGCAATATCCTCTGGCATAACTGTAGGGTCGATACCTAATGGAAATTTACCACTAGAAAATAATACTTCGATAATTTGACCATAAGCGGCCATGACTTTTGTTTTTGTTATTTTAACAAATACTTTTGACTTTTCACTTTCTGTAAATGCCATGTCGTTACCATAGATACCTCTATAGTTACGATAAGCTCTTAGCCATCTTTTTTCATCAAATTGTCTAGCATTTTCAGATGCTTGAAATTTAGCTTTTATAACACCTGCTAAACTATTATATGCATCTTCTTGTTCGGTATCACCCAAAACAATAATTTGGTCATCAGCCATTTTTTACTTTGCTTCTTGTGCGTCTGATAATTCACCTTGAGTATACTTCTTTAGGATACTTCCATCTGGCTTTTCTTTTGCAGGTGGTGTATCTGGCACAGCAGAAACTTCAGCTTGCGTGTATTGTTTTAAAATACTTGCATCTGGCTTTTCTTTTGCAGGTGCACCATCAGCTACTTCTGAAACTTCACCTTGAGTATATTTTTTTAGTATGTTCATCATTACCTCCTAGTAATCTTTTTCATCAGCCATTCTATTAAAAGATGGGTCTACTTTTGTTTTCTTTTGTTGTTTAGGAAACGAATCTGGTCTGGTTTCATCATTAGCATGTATGGACATATCAATTTTTTCACCAACTGGAGTATCTTTTGAATAATCCGCACCAAGGTCTCCTTGTTTATATTTTGTCAATACTGGTTGTGGCATCTAGCCCTCCTTTATATTCTTTTTTAAATAATCTATTAATTTAGGATTATCTACTAAGACTGTTGTTAAACCATTCGTTAAACCATTAACTATAGTTTCTTCTTTCTCTCCAACATCTATATTCCACTGATACACTATTGCGTGTATTATTTCATGTAACAATGTGTTAGCATGAGAAACTCCTTTTTCATCATCTGTATATCCGATGATACCTTCTTTTGCAAAAAACTGTCCTTGTGCTTCATTTGCACTAGCAACAGTTTGTTTCCATTTTTCTAACCTATATTCTTTATAACCTATCTTAATTTTTTCTGGTATCATTAGTATCCAAATATTCGGTCAGCAGGTTTAAATATTTTTTCTTTTTGTGTTTGCAGATATGTATCATTGTTATATGCATTTGGATGTAATGGTCTTGACATCGCACCATAACGTAATGCATCATATGCATGGTCTTCTACATCTGTATCTACATCCTCTGGATTATTTCTATCTACAGGAAGTAGAGGTAAAGTTCTTAATAAATTTTTACAATTACTAAAAATTTTTAAAGCAGGCTCACCAGTTTTTTCACTTACGGAAAAACGTTTATGTAATTCTAATTTACCATTTACTCGACTTCTTGGTGACCTATCTGATGGTCTCCATTTACATCCTTGCTGTATCATTGTTTCAGCTATACTAGGCCCTACGTCTCCTCGTCTTGCCCAAGTTGATGAATCAAGAACTCCATATCTTACATACTCATTTCTTTCTGCTTCTAAAACTTTTTGTGCAAATATATCTGCAGTCACTCTTTGTGTGTATAGTTCTCTATATACCCATAAGTTGTTGTCAAAATCAATAGCAATCCATAAACAACAAGCATGAGAAGCATAGCCCCAATCACAAGTACGAAACCTATGCCAATTACGAGGTATTTCAAAAGGTTCACTAACATGCTTTATTGGGTCAAACTCTGGAAAAGCAGAGTTTTCAAATGCACTCCAATCTCCATCTAAAAATTGTTTACGTTGTACTTCTGGTAAAGATGACAACATAATAAGATAATCATCTGTTTGCATTAGATAAGGATTATCTTGTAACTTAGCAGGTATAAATCTTCTTGTAATTTTTCTTTGACCTGCTATAGTATCTACTACTACGTCAAAGGGTTTACCTGGGTCTGTTGGGTCAATAAACATTTCTTTAACCCATCCAGAACCTACGTTACCTGGATTGCCTGTAGCTCTCATGAACACAGGTATCTCTGGGTCTACACTTCTTAGGGAGGAACGTAAAAAGTTGTATATCTCTGGAGTAGGATATTGAGGTAACTCATCTATACCTATCCAAGTATAAGACTGTCCTTGATAACGAAGAACGTCTGTTAAATTTTCTGCATAGCCAAATTCAATTCTAGCTCCAGATGGAAATCGCCATTCTTTTTCTTGCTCTCTCCATTTAGCATTTGGAAATGCTTGTGAATATAAACGTTGAGAATGATTAATCATATCTCTAAGTTCTGGCATAGAACGTCTAATTAATAATGCTCTATGATGTTGTTTATCACAATATCTAAGTGGGTCAATAAGCATGGCATATGATTTACCACCACCTCTTGCTCCACCATAAAATACTTCTCTTTCAGATGCCGCTAAAAATGTTGTTTGTGGGCCATCGTTTGGTTTAAACACAATATTTTCATTTATGTGTTCTTGAACTTTTGGTGTAAGAGTTTCTACATCATTTGTTGTTAATACTGTAGACTCTTTACCTTTTAATGCATCATCTGCTTTTAATAAATTTTCTTTTTTCTTTTTAGCATTATGAAACTCTGTTTGAGCTTTTATTATTTTTTTATTTTGCTCTCTTAAAGTTCTTTGTGCAGATATTTTTGCTTTTACTGCACTGCTAAAGTTTCTTGTTCCTTGAGGCTTACCTCGTTTTCTTCCGAGGTTTGCTTTTGGCTTTGGTGGTTTAAGTTCTTCCATTTATCAAATATTTTTTTTAGTCCTACATGACTAATTGGTCTTTTAGTTTTTGCTTTTAACCAGTTAGCCACTTCTCTATATGAACAGCTTTCTAAATATTTCATAGCTTGTTCTAGAGCTTCTAACTCTTCGGGTATAGGTTCTAAATACTTTGTATCTTCTGCTAACTTATATCCGAAAGGTATTGTTCTTGCTTTACGCTTGATTAGTTCCATCTTTAGGTGGTAATATAAATATTCCGTGAGCCATTTTTCCAGTAATGTCAATCTTTTCTTTTTTAACAAGACCAGTTCTATCTAAAATTTGTTTTGCCGCTTCCATGCGTATATTAGCTCCTGGAGTAGTTCCATCATCATCTAAAGCATTTACCAATCCTTTTACAGCTTTTGCAGAATTAAATGCTAAAGAATATTCTGCTCTTTCTAGTATTTCATCTTTTAAAGATTTAACAACTTTACTATATGAAAATGGTGAATAACCTGCTATCTCTCCTGCTCTCTTTGGACTTCCATTTGCTTCTCCAAATAAAGCATCAATAAATTTTTGTTGTTGTTCTGTTAATTCTTTATTTTCTTTTTTACTTGGTAGCATTTACAGCCATTGCCTCTTTTGTTTCTTTTTTATTCTTTTTTCTTTTATCCAATCTGGATTTTTCTTTATACCTAATTCTTCTTTTATCTCTCGTTCTTTGTACCCATCTTCTGCCGCTTGTAATATTTGTTCTCTGGCTTTATCTTCTTTTCCACCCACATCTGATATAATAGATAAGTTAGGAGCAGTAATAACTCTTCTAATAAAAGGAGACCTACACGGATTGTTTCTTTTATGTATTGGAAGATGTTCTGTAAATCTTTCTCCTGTTTTTTTATTTTCATATTCGTATAGTGGCATTATTTTTTTCTTACAGTTTGTTTAGCTCTTTTAAATTGTGAAGCTGTAGGTGCACCTTTCTCACCTTTCTTTCTCATTCTTTCTCCACGCTTTCTTTTAGCATGGATGTTTGCATACAATCCTCGTCTAGCCATTATTTTTTCTTCTTATGTCTTTTAGCAAAGTTACGAGCAGATTCTTCACTGCGAAATCCCCATTTGCGGAGGGCCAGTGCCTTTCTAGTTGGGCGGCCCTTTTCATCTTTCATAGGGCCTTTCATTCCCGCAAATCTTGCGGCGAAAGAAACTCGGCGTGGATTGACTCCCGATTTTACTGGAGGCTTTAAGTTAGCACCTTCTTTTCTTTTAAAGTACTTTCTACCTGCCGCAGTTAATCCACCAGTTTTACTCTTATGTTCTTTTCGCATTTTTTTTANTTAAAACTTTCTTTAGTGTATTAGCCTGTTTTTTATGTGACTTAGATGCTTTTGATAAGCCCTTTACCACTTTTTTAATTTTTCTTTTTTGGCTATCTAACACTATTTTTTTGCTTTAGCTTTTTTTGCTTTTTTAGCTTTAGCCATCATTGCCATTTTATTAGCACCCGCCATCATTTTGCCATTAGTTTTTTTAGCTCTTTTTTTCATTCCTCTTGCCATGAATATCTCCATATTGTTTTCTTACAAGCACAGTGTCAGCATAATACTCATCTGACCAATGTTCGTAATAGTTTGTTTTGCTTAAAGATGAACTACCATCTTCAAGCTTCTGATAGCTTTGAATTAGAACCATGTAAAAATTATTATCTGGTTCAAAGTCATCACTTTCAAGAAACTCTATAACTTCATCATCGGGATAACTTGGTATTAAATATACATCATCCCGTACGAAAACTTTATTTAACGCATGAACATAATTATTAAGTTCATCTGATGTTATGTACATATCATCACAAGCAACAATAACTACATCATTGTCACNAAATGATTTACATTCATCGACTAGTTTATTTAAAAAATCTTCTGATTCTTTTGTTTCAACTATTCGTAGTTTGTTTTCTTCTCTTGTTTTTTTAGCAAAAGGACATACAGGTTTACCACCTAAATCCTTGTTTGGCTTTTCAAGAAAATTTTTAGACCAAGATATTATGTCTTGGGTTATTGTTCGTTTCACGAAAACTGTCTATATGCTCTTGTTTTTTTTGCTATTCGCTTTGGTTGTTTAGAAACTTGTTTACCTGCTTTTTTAGCTTTTCTTTTAGCTTTAGTACTAGCGGCATACTCTGCAGGAGTAAGAGCTTTGATAGCTTTTTCTGGAAGATATCTTTCACCAGTAACAGAGCTTTTTTTACCACTCTTTGTTCTCCATTTTTGTTTGCCCCAAGCCTTAAGGCTTCTTTGACTTTTTGCTAGTGCCATTTTTACTTTTGTTTTTTCTTAATGCTTTAAAGTCAGCACCAGTTATTTTATTTCTTGGTGATGCTACTCTTGCTATTTTTTTCTGCTTATTTGATAGTGTTCTTGGCATTATTTATATCCTCCACCTGCTTTCTTATAAGCCTTGGCCAATGCCTGGGCTTTTCTCGCCGACCATTTGCCCGCACCCGTTCCATGACTAGCTTGAGCTTTGATACGATTAAAAATCTTTTTACGCATTCCAGGTTTTGTATAATTACCTGCTTTGTTAACTGTTGACTTGCTTTTCTTTTTAGCCATTGTGTTCACAACAATTACATTGACATTCGCCGCCACAACATGACCCACCATTTGAACAATGACAAGCATGACCACATGTTTTACATACACCACAATCTGTAGGCTCTGGTCTTAGATGCCATCCATCTCTTTCTGTGTATACTGCTTTTTCAAATATCATTTTTTTCCTGCTTTTTTATTTCTTGCAAAAGACCTATTAGCTTTCTTTGATGTAACCGCAAGGTTTTTTCGGGAGTTGTTCAAAGGATTGCCATCTTTATGATGAACATCCATACCATTCTTACCTTTTAGACGATTTGCCTTATTTCTACCTGCTCTTCTTTTCTTTTGAGTAGGTTTTGAATGATAATTAGCGTATTCTTTTTTATAATTTCTAGTTGGCATACATAGATTTAGATTTTTTAGCTTTTTTATCAGCTTTCATCTTCATCATTGCAGATTTAGCTTTAGGCGTACCGCCTTTACCAAGTNTTTTCTTCATTCCTGCCATTTTTTTAGTAGTTTTTTTTCCTAATCTTCCGTACATATGTGGTTTCCTTATTTAAATTATATTTTTTATCATTTTTTCTATAGATTTATAGTCAATCATTGGACTATGTCTAAATTTATGTGCTTTTTTAAAGCTTTTTTGTAAATTTTCTCGTATTTTTTGCTTATCTTCTTTAGATTTAGCATTATAAAACTCTTGACTTTGTTTTATTATGTCGTTTTTTAAGCTGAACAGGCCAGACATTCTTCTTCTTCTTTAGGAACTTCCATTGCTTTGACGATTTCTGGTTTTTTTAACCTTTCATTTTCTGCACGAAGCTGTATTCTATCGTCATACGCCTTTTCTAATTTTTTATAAAGGTAATCTACATCTTTTTGTAATGAAGATACTGTTTGTGTTAATTCTGTAATCATTTCATTTGTTGTCATTTTGTTCTCCGTGGTTTAAAGTATAGGGTACCAATGGAAAACATTGCAATCCATTGGGTAAAATCGTTGGAACTCGTGTTTATCGTGGTGAGTTCCCTAGACCACCAATGGAATAAGTGTATTTTTTACGGCGTATAGCCTTAATGGTTAATTAAAGCGTGTGTGCTATGTTGCCAAATAAAAAATACATACACCCTATTATAGTGCTTTACAAGAATCTGTCAATATTTTTTTTATTTTTTTATTGACAAATTTGAAGTGACTTGTATAATATATTTACTACCCCTAGAGGGGGGCTTTATATCTACGATTAAGGGTGCGGCCATACTGGTTTACACCCTTTTTTTTACTTTTTGTGGTAACGGCGTATTCACAATAGGGGGTAGGGTGGGGTGGCACTGGCATACCCCTAAGCCCAAAAAGGTTTATTGAGTTCCCCAGTAAAATAATTTATTTACAGCAAGTTGAGTTGTAGCTACTATCATNAANCCACAGGATTTTCAGCTCGCACGCAAGCGTGCTCGCTAAGACTTCACAGAACGTACATCAATGTTCTATCTGTGTAGCCTATGTGTTCCCTTTTTGTTCTACCTCTATGGACACACGCATGGCGTGTGNCTCTATGTACCTTACTATCATAAAAAAAGTTCCCGATTTGTTCTCATGGTTTACACAATAGACCATAAAAGACAGCCCTAAATTTTGTATCTATTTAGTTCCTTGTTTGTTCTTCTTTGGGTATTTCCCTTATTGTAAACCATATATAAAAANCTAAGTATTCCGCCGAATATCGCACATTGTATAATGTTGTGTTTGCCCCAGAAAACAGCCATTTTTTCCTGTGGATAACTTTAGTGATACTGTTAAAATTAAATAGTATTTATCCTTGTTTACGTTTGACGAATAATTAAAAATTTTATAGTATATTCTTATATTAACCGAAAGGAAAAATTATGACTAAATCAAATGCGACTTTTAACCCTAGTCAATTAACAGGGAAAATTAAAGATAACTTATCAGATATTGATAAGAAACAAAGCGGTATTAATTCGGCTGTTGTTAATAATGCCAATTATATCTGTCAGTTTATTATTTATGATGAGTTTCAAATAATGAGCGGTAC
>FUFK010074549.1_pt1 | contig 15792 bp, 3 predicted proteins | sample 1021851 | NCBI WGS metagenome assembly FUFK01 (sample SAMEA51879418, study PRJEB19060) | metagenome | reverse complement strand
TCCGGGGTCATCGTCTGCGAAGGTGGGGTCAACGGACGAGTAGCCCTGCCCACGCACTGGACGTACTTCGCCCGGACTTTGGTGGCAGTCATCATCACGATGGCATCGCATCTGGGAGCGTCGAAGCCCTCGGTTAGCACGCCAACATTCGTCACAAAGCGTATCTCGCCCTCTGCAAACTGGGCAAGCGTTGCTTTCCGAGTTTCCGAGTCCGTCTTTCCATGTATGCACGCTGCACTCCCCGGCTCATGCCGATTGAATATCTCTGCCGCCAGTTCTGCTTGGCGAACGGTTGCACAAAAAACGATTGCACTTTTGTCTTTCAAGATTTCGATGGTTGGGTGCACCATCCCGTGGATGTTCTTTTCCTGCTCCAATACCTCTGCAAGATCGCCGCCGCACAAGTCGCCAAGTCGAGTTCGTATTTCGGAGTAGTCAAGTGACCCGACCGTGACGTACTTCTGTCGAATGGGAACGAGCCAGCCATCCTGCACCGCATCACCAATCTCATACACAAAGGGTGCATCCTCGAAGATATTCCCAAGACCAATCTCATCTCCACGGTCAGGGGTAGCAGTCACACCGACGAGACGCAATCTTTCGTTCTGCTGAAAGTGGTCGATGACGTTGATGTACGACCTTGCACAGGCGTGGTGGGCCTCGTCAATGATGAGCATCGAAAAATCTTCGGGTGCAAAGCGTTCGCACCGCTTCTTCTCAAACCACTTTGCATTCATGGTCTGCACGGATGTCACCACTACTCGGGCATTATCGGATGCCCAAGAGCCTGCCTTTTCAATCTCAGCCTCAACGCCTGTCTGCCTTTCAATGCGAGCCTTTGCCTGCTGGATCAGTTCGTCACGGTGTGCCATGACCACTACCCTGTTGCCTTTAGCCAAGGCACGGCGGATAATTTCGCAGAAGATCGTGGTCTTGCCTACGCCTGTTGCTGCTACCAGCAGACATGACCTGTTGCTTTGCAAAGATTCTCGGGCCGCTTTGACTGCCTCTTTTTGGTAGTCACGAAGCATTGAATTCCTCTGGCTGCATCTTGGCGTGCTGGTGAGACATGTACCCAGTGTCTTTGCACGCTCTACACCCAACCCCATTGCAGTATGGGCAAACAAGGTCGGGCGAAGCCATCTTCATCATTTCGTTGATGGCCTCAAAATGCAGCATCAGTTCCTGCTTATCCAAGAATGGGGTTTCCACCTTGACCGAAGCCAGAGAAAGATGGCCCAACATCGTGCGAAGTTCGATAAGTTTTTGCGATAGTCGAGTCGCGTCTGTTTTGGTCATGTCTTGACTATACAAACTTTTCTGAGTTTTTGGGCTTGACAGAAAATTTTGTTTTCGGTACAACCCCTTTCAACCCCAGTTTGATATGGAGAAATACATGGGATTAGTAAACATTGATGAACAACAATACAGGGCTTTGCCGCTGATAAATCAGAGTGCAATTAAGCATGGCATGCGCAGTATGGCTCACATGAAAGCGTACTTGGATGGTGAAATCAAATACACCAGTGATGCTCTCAGCCTTGGCTCACTGGTGCATGCAGTGGTCTTGGAAGAAGAATACTTCGCGGACATGTACGCAATCATGCCCAAGATTGATCGCCGGACTAAGGCTGGCAAACAAGCCTACGAAGACTTCATGGCGGTCAACGCAGACCGTGAAATCTGCAGGGAAGAAGACTGGGAAATCGCTATGAAAATGCGGGAATCCGTGTGGTCACACCCTGCAGCCGCACCCCTGCTCAAGCGAAAGGGCAAAGCCGAGCAGACAATCACTTGGCACGACCCAGACTCTGGCATTGACTGCAAGGGTCGCATTGATTTGCTGCTTGAAGGCAAGGGCAGACAGAAGCCAATGATTGTTGACCTCAAGACCACGCAGGATGCGGGGCCAGACTTCGCCAAGTCAATCGCCAAGTTTGGCTACCACACGCAGGCCGCGTTCTACCAAGACGGCATGATGTACGGAGAGAAGAGAAACTGCGGGTTCACGATTATCGCCGTGGAAAAAACCGCACCCTACGCAGTCGGGGTCTATATGATGGATAAGGCCGCTTTGGAACAAGGGAGAAAAAATTACAAAAAGGTCTTGACAAGTTGGAAAAATGCGGTACACTCTGACTCGTACCCGGCTTACAGCAGTTCGCCGGAGACACTTTCTCTGCCCGACTGGGCACTCGAATCTGAACCTCTAACTATCTAAGGGAGTCAACATGGACATCAACTCTGCCTTTCCCGGCAAATTCTTCAAGGCGGCGGACGTGGCTGAGCCACGGCTTCTGACAATCGCAAATGTTGCGGTTGAGCAGATGCAGGATGGAACCCAAAAGCCTGCTGTTTCTTTCAACGAGACACAGCAAATGTTCGTCCTCAACAAGACGAACGCCAACACCTTGTCTGCGTCATTAGGGTCACAAACCGAGGCGTGGACTGGAAAGCAAATCGAACTGTATCAGGACACGGCTACGTTCCAAGGACGTAACATGCCGTGCGTGCGATGCCGTCTCCCCTCCAATGCGGCAACTCCCCCCGTCGCACCAGCAGCAACTCCCACTGCTGATTCTGACATTCCGTTCTGATCTGCTTTTCTCTTCCCCAAGAGGGGGCATCCACCCGCCCCTTCTTGGCTTTGCCCCCTATAAGGCCCGCATTGCTTTATTGCGGAGGGGGCGACAACTCACTGTGCCGAGAGGCGAAGACCCACCCCTTTTTCGCATAGGGGGTGGGTTTTCTTATTGGCCCTGTGCCTTTTGTTCTGCTGCACGCAGTGCTGCAATTCGTCGGCGGACTTCGCCCTCTTTCTTGATCGGGACATCATCTGACATCGGACGTTCAACGTATCGCTGCAGGAGATCCGAGTCGATCTTGATTGGGACGTGTCTTCCCTCCATGACCGCATTGACCCGTTTCTTTGCAATTCCGCCTGCAACCAGCAGGTCACGGATACGCCTGCGGTCAAGCCCAAGTGCCTGCATGTGTGAAACCATTTCGGTAAAGGCCTGCAGGTTTCTCAGGCGGTTGCGGTTGACGGTTTCGTATGTCGCCATCAGTTCGGTTTCGGAGACAGTTCCTGCACGACCTGCAACTCTGGTAAGTTCGCCACGCAGTTCTTGTTCGATGCGACCAAACGTGCGTGCCTTGAATGCAAACGCCTGCTCAACATCCATCGGCTCGATTCTCATGCCAAGCCCAACTGAAGCAAGGTGTGACGGCAGTTCGTAAACCTTGCCGTAATCATCGGTGATGCCGTTGATTGCTTTGTAAGGAATCTCAGCCAACTGCCGATACGCACCCGGAGCAAGATCGCCAAACAGGTGGTTTGCAATCTTCTTCCACTTCTCCAACTTGGGGTCGCCTTGACCGTAGACCCTACGTCCAGTCTTAGTACGTCCAGTGGTAACTTCGATCAGGGAACCAAACAGGATTTCCTCACCAAAGAACGGAGCCATGACTTCTTCAAACATGCCGGTCTGGCCTGCTGCTGCATTGCCAAGCAGTGCTTCATCAATGGTTGAGCCACGAACCAAAGCCATGATTGGCTTCAGGAACATAGCGTGAGGATCTGTATATCCAAGATCGACATACTTATATTTGCCCTTCTCATCCTTCATAATGATGAGCGGCGAGTTTTGCGACCACGGTGCAACCAGTTTCCGTATGGCTTCTTCTTCTTCCCAACCCACACCGAAGAGTGAAGAAATACCCCGAGCAACGATTGAACCCATCGAGTATGCAGCAATCTGCCCAGCAGCACGCTGCAAACCAATACCGCGAGTGACTGGATCAGAGAGTTCTGCAGCAGTAATCTGCAGGCGTGCGATACCAGTTCTTACCACTTCGGATGGGAACGAAACAAACGTACCCATGAATGGAACCTGTCGCAGCAATCTGATGAATCGTGGAACCATGTCGTAGTTCGGGTAAGTGTCACGAATGATTCTTGCAACTTTCTGGTTCAACCCGGGAGGTGGAACCTGCCCCTTAGCAGCGTATGCCTCGTTGTATCTTTGCAGTTCGTAGTGATATGCAAAGATTTTCCAGACATCATCTTCGGCCATATACAACTTGTTGATCTTGCTGCCAAGCCCTTTTGCGGCTTTCAACCCTTTGCCAGCAACAGCCATAGCACTGCCCTTGTCGATCATTCGTTGGAAGAGATCATCCAAGGTCATGCGGCTAGTTGCCGCTTCTTGCAAAAGTTGCAACACTTCGTTGAGGTTGCCGCTCTGAACAACACCCAACTCAACAAGTTCTCGGTACGCCTTTTCTGCAACCCGGCGTGCCTTGAGTCGTTCTGCAGGTGACTTGCCAAGTGCCATAGCCTTACCGGCCTGCAGCAGTGGCATTGTCTTGCCGATCTCGATCATCGCCTGCAAAGACTTCTTTGGCCCGACGAACGGCAAGTGTCCGTTTGCAATTGCAAAACCAATGTTGCCAACCAAGTTGCGAACGTGGGTCATTGGAGAACCAACAGTCTTGCCCCACTTCACGCCTGCATTTGCACGAATGTATTGACGATACCACCACTGGTTGATGATCTCACCACGGTCAATCTGCTGAATTGCATCCCACAACTCTGGCGTAGTTTTTCGTCCCGCAAGTTTGCCCCACCTTGCACGGTCAGTTGGGATCTCTACCGTTGCAAGCGGGTCAATGTTGATGTCCTTTGGATCGTAGAACATAGGGACAGTCTTGCCGCCAGCAGAGATACGCATGTCGGCAATATCGTCAAGGAACTTCATCTGCGTGAATGCAGCAGCCATTTTCTGCAACGACTTTGTAAAGTTGATTTCAGGGTCAGTGTATTCGCCCCACAACTGACGAAGAGTAGCGTTGAGATCCTTGTTTCTCTTGCGAAGCACATCCGTCAAAACTGACTCGCCTGCAGAAAGAGTATCCATGACACTGCCGCTGCCCTTACCCATGTGCAGCAACTTTTCCATCTTGTTTTCAATTTGGGCTGCACTCAGGCCGGGGTACTGGCTAACCAAAAGTGCACGCATTCGGTTGCGTACGTCCTGCGGCACATTCTTAGACCAGTTAGGATCGTCAAAAACGCGGTACGAACGGTGCACATAGAAGCCAAGGTTTTCAGTAAACGTCTTTTCCAAAGTCGATGAGAGCAAACCACTGTCAATCATCTTTCTGGTAAGTGCGTCGATTGAGCCACGCATCGCAACTGCTGCAGCATGCGTGTAGGGGAATGGCTTGAGTTTGCTGAAGTCGTTTGACTTAAGTGCCTGATCCACCATCTGCATAAGTTTGCTCTTAGCGTCTCCGGTCTTCACATCCTTGCCCAAAGCCCTACGCAACTCAGCGACACGTTGTGAACTTTCAACCTGATACCGCTTGATTTCTGCATCGCGTGAGAACTTGCGTTCAAAGACCTTGCGTGGCATGTCGCCTTTAGATCGGAACAATCGTGCCAACTGTTTGCTAATCTCCTTTGGATCAACAAGTGACTCGTCGATGCGTCTGCTCTGCTCGTCAATAATCCCTGTGTGGTTTAGGGTTGGAGCCTTGACATCTTTGCCGCTAAACACTGCGTATACATCTCGCGGCTTCCGGCGTTCCTGTTTGCGTTTTTGGACTTCAGCCTGCCAAGGTGCATAGAGATTTCCTACACCAGCCTTCTTCCATGCTTTTTCTGAAGGTGCAACCATGATTCCATTGATGTTTTGCGGCATGAGTTCTTCTAGTTGCTCTTGCGTAACACCAACTGACCGCATTGCATCAATCTGCATGTGTGTGTCTGCACGACTGTGCCCACCCATCAGATCATCAATGTTGCGGAAGATTACACCGTCGTATCCAAGTTTCTTAGCAGACTTCACAATGATGTCGGTTGAAACGCGAATGTGCTGGTATGCGTCTAAGTTGCCCAAAGCCTTTGGCTCTGCATACAACTGCCTGAAGAAACTCTTTGCTTCTGCTGCAGTTTTAGGAATTGGGACACTGATTTTGCCCATCCCTGCAGCCATATAACTAGTCCATGAACCTTTGGCGACTTCGACAAGCACGTCATCAGGCAAGTTTTCACCAATGACATTTCCGTCTTCGTCAACCTGCATGGGTTCAAGCAAAGCCCAACGCTTGCCATTGGCGTTCATAACCAAAGGCTTCTTCATGCGTCCAACCATTGGGATCGCTGCACCTCGAATATTGGTCAGTGCATTCTTGTTCTTGTTGAAGTATTGAATTACTGGTGCAGGATCATCAATGCTGTATGCAAGAATCTGCGCATCAAACATTTGTGCATCTGGCCTGACACCCATTTGGCCCGGACTCTTAGCCTTGATGTTTTCAGGAACACTCTCTGGCAAGGGGTTTCTCATGCCAGTCAAATTCTGCACGGCGGCTTCGCGGTTCTTGAAGTCGCTCTTCTTCTTCATTTTGTAAATTGCACTGTGCCTGCGGATCAATCCTTTGTAGTAGTTTTGCTGTTCTTCAATCGTCATTGAATTCAGCAGATCCATAGCCAAGTTGAAGCAGGTGTGATACCGATGCATCTCATCAAGTTCAGATGTTGTCGGCCCTTCTGTATCTTCAAGTTGCTGCTTGAAGTTTGCAATTTCATACTGCAACGCTGCATCGCTGAAGGTCTTGAACGACGCAAACCGATTCTTGTCGCTCGGTTTGAATTGCTTTGTAATTTCTTCAGGGTCTAAACGTTCGCCGGTTTCACGATCAAACGGAATGACGTACTCGTCAACAGCAACATTCAACTCAACGCTTCGCCTGCTGATTCCGTACTCGGGCAAGAATGGTCTATCTTCATGCTTGCCCGGATCTTTTTGGTGCAGGCGTTGCATGTGCCCAATTTGTGCAAGCACGCCGTTCATGTGCGTTGCATCAGTCGGCTCAGGCTTAGACGCAATTTCTCCTTCAGGATCAACAAACGGCATTGGGTACATACCCAACTTTGTTCCATGGTGCGGGCCGTCTGCAAGATCACGAAGTGGCATGTATGTCTTTGCAACATCGTGACTATCCGTAAGGTAAGTCACGCCTTCGACGATGCGGAAGCCCGGCTCTCTGGTCATGTGCAAAAGCAATGGAATCTGACCGTCAGGGGTAAGCATTTTGTTATCACTGCCAACCCATTTTTCAATAGCAGCCCTTGTTCCATCTGGATCTGCCATGGTTTCAATCAGTTCGTATGGATCAACAATACCCATTGACAAATCAGAATCGCGTTCCGATTTTCTACGAACCCCCGGTGTAATGGTTGCCTGTTCAAGAACACCAAGGGACTTAATATCAGACTTTCCTGCTTTAACATCTAAAGGAGCGTTGTATTGGTCAGGAACAAAATTGATTGCTTTGGTTTGGAACCCGGGCTGCTTGTGCCGTTTCATCAAAAATTCGACAGCATCAAACGACGTGGAAGGATCAAGACCCTGCATGAGAACCATTGCAAAATCCAAATGCTCCATAGTTTGATCTAACAGAGTTTTCCACTCAGTTCTATACTGTTTGTAGATGCGGTCTGTTAGCAGGCTAACAATGTACCCGCGAAGCATGCCCATGTCGCCGGAAGGAAGCCCATCCTGCTGAAAACCAGCCGGGGGAGGCTCATTCATATCCGTCAAAAGGCTTTGGATTTGCGCTCTATCTAAGTTGTCCAAGCGTGACCACCGTTGGTCAAGCGTATTACGAATCATGTCCTTGAGTTCGTTTCGGAACAAGTATTGTCTAAAGCCATCCAAGGTGACATCGACTGGCCCTTGACCGGTGCGACTTTGAGCGACTACAGATTTTGCATAGTCAACAATGAAGGCCAAACGCATCATGCCACCATCAATCGCTCCAACTCGATCAACGTTTACTTCATGCTGATCGTCTAGATTGTTTTCGAGAACATTAAGTCGATACCCACCATTGGCGTTGGCTCCGTTTGTAACTCTGCCATCTTTACCGAGCACATCTAAAATTGCATTAGATACAACGGATTCTGCAGATGGGAAGTCCCGAAGAGCAGCACCAACATCTGGATCAGCCCACGCTTTGATGTAGGCAGCACCACCTGTAAACCTACGCCGGTCATACTCTTGCCTGTATTCGTTTTCCTTCTGCACCATTTCAACCGTGCGAAGTTGAGTTGTTCCGTCTGGTGCAGAGCCTTCATCATTGACCTCGTAGTATCTTCGATACCTTTCTTGGATTGTGTCCCATTGAGCACCGACAAACTCGTTAACAGACATTCGAGTTGGGTGGGTTTTCTTTGCTCTTGCAAGTGCAGAACCAAATGCCTGCGCCAATCTTGTACCAGTAAAGTCGATGCGATCTGGGCCAACTGCTTTGAGATAAATTTCGTCAAGAAACGACCCGTCACTCTTCATGTTTCTTGGATACATGTCAATGAGAGCAGGAGGCACGGTAATACGAAGCATGTTGTTATGTGTGTGTGATGACTTCGCCGCTGGCTCTTTGGCTGTGCGTTGCGCTAACCCGCCGCTCATCGGCCCAAACACCATCCATGGCATGCCAGTTCTGTCGTATACGCTGTCGTAAGGATCAGTTGTGACACGCATTGCTGCAGAGCCAACTGCAGGCAGCAGGTCACCGGTAATGTCTTTTGCACTAGGTTGTTGCGGTGCTCTTGTCGGTGCAAGGCTCCTTTCAGTGCTACCAGACGTGTAAAGCCGCCCTCCTGACTGCGACGTAAATGTTTCTGCAACCATGCCAAAGTAGTTATTTATGACGTGGTTCTGCTGTTCTTCTGTAAGGCTTGACCAAGGAGTTTGGCTTGCTAACTTTCTAAACTCACTTGGAGACAAGCCCAATGGAGTTTTTTCAAAGCCTTCACTCTTATCAAGGCTATCGCTAAGAATGTTAGACCAAACGCCGCCTTCCGTAATTGGCACTTCGGTTCCGTTTCTTAGTTCGTACATGCTGTGGTTATTTGCATCTACAAGTTGTGCAAATTGCAGCGTGAGAGAACCCATACCTTGACTGCCCGCCTTGTTCATCATTGGTACGCCGGTTTGGTCTTCGACATACGCAGCAAGCATTTGGTGGAAGGTTGAGTATGATTTTGCTCTGCCAAAACTGATTGGTGAACCGCCAGTACCCATCACAGCAAACGGATTGAATTTGGCGATTCGGAACAGACTTTGTTCGATCCCATAGCCAATGAGTCTTCCAATGTGGGGAAAGGTAGTAGCAAACGAGATGTCCTGACCACTAGCCTGCCCGCCTAGTGCCACAATTGGTGCAGTGGTAAACCCATCTCTCAATTCAAAATCGTTGTTTCCAGTCTGCGTGTTTTTAATGAAACTTGAGGATGTGAAGTTCATCTCAAACGACATGTATTGGCTTCCAACCTCAACAGCGTCTCCACTAATCTCCAACTTTGCAAGAATCATGGGGACACGGTGCACACCACTTATGTGTGGCGGTATGACCATGCTGTGCGAGTTCATAACTGCGGCGTAGTCAGGAACCAACATGCGGCCCTGCTTTGTAGCCTTTTCTCTTTTAGATTTGATTACATTTGGAGGATTGATCGGAGAGCCTTTGAATTTACCGGTGCTTCTTTCGTAGTCGGTTTCATAAGTTTCAATCAACGGACGTGGATCAACACCCCCATAACCATCATCAACGTAAATCTCAATCCGCTGCATACCCACGTTTATGTGGATATCTCCGGCTTGCGGGTTGGCTGGCTTCGAGAACAACTCAAGGGGGCCGTGCCCTTGTGCCTGCAACTTCTTCACATGCTGTTTGATCTTGCTTTGCACAAACTGGGAAGTTCTTGCTTGTTCTTTCAACAAAGTTTTGCTGGCCTCTTTGTGGCGTTTAAGAACTTTTCCCATAGTTTCGATCTGCTGATCGCTAAACGTGCCAATACCTTCCTGCCGGTCAAGCACAGCGTTGTAGTAATCGTCAATTGCTCTCGTCAACGCGAGGGCGTGCTTTTCAGCACCTACAGAGCCAAAGCCGCCAGTTTGTGTTCCGACAAAGAACACACCACCAGCACGCTCAACATCTTCTGAAATTTGGCGAACAGACTCAGCATCGTTTGCAGAAACACTTGGGCCATAAGAGTTGGCACGCCCAGTGCGAGGGGCCATAATTGACTCGTCCATCTCACGAACAAACTCGGAACCCGGGTCTGCAATTTCTTCGGCTTCAATTGACATCAAGCCTTCGCGGATCATTTGGTCAACAGGGGTAGCGTTCAGCAGTACGGCATAGTTTTGCACCAAGCCTTGTGCCTTTGCTTGTGCCAACATCTGTTCAGCCTCGCTTCGTGGCATGCCAAGGTCAATTGCAAACCGCAAAACTGCAGGCAGGCTTTCGGTAACGTCAACACCCATCTCCAGCATGTCCTGTGCCAGAGTCTTCATAAGTTCTGGAGCAGTTTGGGGTTCGCCTGCAAACTGCCCGGCAATTGCAGCAGCCTTACCAGCCTCAACAGTACCCTCTACTGCAGAACCACCCTGCAGCATTCTTCGTGCACGGCTTTGCATAGCAATGCCGACTGCCCGCATGCGACTAGCCCGTGACCGAGCAGCACGAACAACCCGGGACAATCGCTCTTGCGACATGTTTCTTGCACCAACAATTCGTGGCAAAACTTGCCGCTCTTTGAATTTTGATGCAGTGGGGCCACCCATTGTGGGGCCGGGTTCCGGCTCAAAGTTAACCAAGGCATCTAGGATCTGGTTGCCTGCAGCAATATCGGCAGAGACTGCTCGCGTCTCACTGGACGCATCATCGTCACCAGCGTCAACGGCTTTGATTGTTTCTTTGACACCTTCAGCCCTGAGTTGGTTTACGTCAATTGGGCCAATGTCAGCCTTAAGACCTTGGTCAAGTGCAGTAAACAAGGCTTGCCATTTGCCAGAGTCACGCCACGCTTTTCCAACACCTTGGCTCAGATTTGATAAGAAGTCCTTGAGACGGCCCAAGAATCTCTGCAACTTGTTTGGCAACTGGCCTGCGACAGCCCTTTGGAACATTTTGAGTTGTGAAGCAGACCCTTGCTGCACCAGCAACTCAACTGCGTATGGCAGCACTTCGTACGCCAACTGACCGTCCGCACGCAAAATCTGTGCGATATCAGCATCTGTAAACTGCATTGTCCCAGCAGACTCAACGTCAGCAGCAGCAGTTGGAGAGATGCCTTCTTCGAGCATTTGCTTGAATCGAGCGTTGTTCTCACTTCGCTGCATGTAGGTTCTTGCAGCGTTAGTCAAACTTTCTGGGTCAAGCCTTGCAAAATTTCTGAGCAAGGTTTGGTAACTGGCTTTNGATTCAAACTGCAATGTGTGAATCATCTCGTGTGCAGTGACCGCTGTGGTTGCAGCGTTAGTGTCCAAGTCTGCATCAATCAAGATGATGCCGGTTTCGCGGTCACGAAGTGCACGGATTTTGTTTGCACCGGGTTTTGGCCGAACAAACACGACGGCTACATTTCTGCTTGCAGCAGCCTTTTGCAAGTTGCCCATGTCAGAGTTGGGCGGATTGACAATCTCTTGCCCGTTCTCTGCAACCAGCAAAGAGAGTTCTTCCATCTGGAACTCCATGTTGCGGTCAGTTCGAGCAACCGTAGACCTTGTTTCAGTTGTGCCATCTGGCTTTTCAACCTCGCGTGTCCGAAGAGTGTCAGTGGTTTCGGGTGATGCCACCTGCATCGCAGCAGCAACAAGTTGTTCTGCAGTGCCAAGGTCTTCTCGAACACCGACAAACTCACTGGGCTTAGGAGGCTCTGCACCGACCGCCTGTTGCAACCGGCCTCGTCGTTCCTCTACTTGCCGTTCCGCCTCTTGGCGAATCCGGTTCTCTTCTTCGACACTGACGTAGCCAGCGTCAGCCATACGCTTCTGCAAACGCTGCTCGGCAATGGCATCCATGTCTGCTACACGCTGTTCGTGCCGTTGCACTGACTCAACTGCAGCCTCAACAAACGCTTGTCTCTCATCAGAGTTCAAGCCTTTTACCATCCAGCCCAAGCCAGCACGTTGCCAATCTTTGCGGGAGTTGCCCTCCAGTGGTCGCAGAGATTTTTCGTTTGTTCTTGCCTCGCCAGTAGTCTTACTTGGAGGCTCACGACCAGCAACGGCGTAAGCCATATCAATGTTTGCAGCGACCATATCAATCTTGCGTTGGCCTTTTCGTGGCCCAGACTCAACAACTTGGTCTGGGTTGCCAAACATGAGAGCGTCGTGATTGCGTTGCTCAAAAGCCGTACGCAGTGCGTCCATGGCTTGACGGGTAACGGAGACACGTTCTTCTGGGTTTAGGCGTTCCTCAACGGTATCCTCAAAAATCTTTCGTGCCATAGCACGTCGATACAACCGCTCAAACTCCTTTTTGTTTTGTGGAGTAATTGTTGCAGCAGGTGGCCCGCCGGGGCCATCGTCATCTGGGCCTTTATCTTTACCGCCCGGAACAGGAAGCAGCACTTCACCGCTTGGCCCAAGTGCTGGTTGCCCAAGTTGGGACACGTTTTCGTTACGCATGTTTGCAGTGATTGCATTGGATTGGCCCACTACTCGAAGGCTGCCTGCAAATGCACCACCAGCGAAACCACCAGCAGCACCAAGCAACACTTGCTCAAGTTCTGCAATCCAAGGGTTGTCCTCACGATTGCCATACAAATCAAGACGGTCAAGGCCAGCCTGCACTACTTGGAAAAATATTTCGTCCAGTGCTTCTTGGAAAGCCTCTTCTGTGCCTGCCATAAGAACATCCATGGCTTTGTAACGTGACGCTTCCAACATCTTTTCGCGGACGTGCGGGTTAGACAACAATTTGTTGCCCAACTTTTCTGTCAACTTACCAGTCACCATTGAGGTAATAACAACCCCAACAGAGTCAACCAAAGCGTTTTTTCTTGCTTCCTCATAGGACATGCCTTGTTCCAAATACGCATCAATCATGCGTTCTTTTTGCATGAACCCCATTGCGATTTGTGCAGGTATGTTCTTACCGCGTGAAATAATTGGAATCAGGTCTTTGAATTTAGGAAGTGTTCTTGTTGTAACTGCCGCTTTTGCAGCCTTTGCCTTTTTACCCGGCAAAGCCATAGATGCAGCGATTACTAAAACTTGTGAAACACCTTGGAACATAGCGTCCGCAGTCTTGTCATACCACTCGTTAAATTGACCTTCAGTGCTGCGTGGGTTGTCTTTGAACCATTTGCCCCAGTCAACATCATCAGTAATTTTGCCGTTTTCGTCACGACGCATCATGCTTTCTGGAAACAGGCCACGGAACGTAAACCGGTTGTTGTAGTCATCCAAAAACTCATCGCTATAGACAAGTTCTTGAGCCGACTCCCCAAGAAAGTCTGCAAGGTCAACTAATTCACCAAGCGTATACATTGCAGTAACGCCAACTTCGCGTACCAAACCTTTGGCGTGGTGCACTAGCCGTGAAGGCTTAACCTTGCGGCCCTGCTCAAACACCATGGCTGTTTCATCAATAAGACGTTTTGCAGCAGCCGAACGCTCTGCAACCGTATCGCTGTTTAGCACTTCAACAATATCTTCAGGTGGTGATGATCCATCAAACATAAGAGTTGGGCCGTGGATGTTCGTGCCCTCTTTTTGTTTGATACGAAACTCGCCACGCTTATCAAGCATTGCTGCCGGTATAGCCCGTGGCCTGCCACCTAAAGCCTGTGCGTTGACTCTTGTGTATCCAACCGTCCCGCCTTCGTCGTTGACAATTGGCACAACTGGGAACTGAAACGGATCAATAAACTTGCCTTCAGGCTCTTGTTTTTTCAGGTAGTCGTTCTGCGATTCGAGAACGCCCTTTTCAAAAGCCATAGCAATTCGCTGAAAGTTGCCTTTTGCAGAAGGAGCAAGCCTATCCAACTCATTGATACGGCTCAGGTTTGCTTCGAGGGTTTCGCCTGCACGGGCAGCAGCCATGCGTTGCGAAGTTTCCATTTCTGTGATTGCACGGCGACCAATGTCTGCACCTGCAAGTTGAGTCTTAATCTCCTGCTGTTTTTCAGTCAGAGGATTAGACTCTTGTTGCAACTTGACGGCGGCTTGTCCTGCCTTTGTCCCTGCTTCAGTCTGGCTGGTAAGGGCTTGTTGTTGTTCATCCTTACCTGACAAACCTTCAAAGATATCTGCTTGGCTCACTTTTTACCCTTTCTGTGTGCCTCTTACATCTGCTGAAATGCGTTTTTCGTATGCAATCAAAGACTCAACTTGCTTGTCGATTTCGGCTTCGAGTTCAGCCCCAGACAATCCTGCTGTTGCTCGCTCGTTGTTCAACTTAATCTTGACTTGATCTCGCAAGTTACGCATGTCGTTCTTGCTTGACCTAGTTGCCTTTGCACCTTTGCCACGGTCAAGGCCTGCCAGCCGTTGTGCTGCACCTCTCATAATGCTTCTGCTTGCAACAGGTGCGTTTTCGTCTGCATCTGCGTAGTTAGTAAACGGCTCGTATGGATCATTTTTATCAAGTGCACGGGTCATATCTTCAAGAGACTGCATCCGTGACTCGTTGATGTCTTTATCAATTTGCTGCAACTCCATCGTGCCTTCGGCTGTTTTTTTGCTGTCAAATCCAGCCTCTGCAAAATCACCAAGGTTTAACGCCACTTTGCTGGAGACATCTGATGGGGCTTCTGAGGCTAGGCGTGCACGGGCATCTTCCATGCGGTCGCGTGATCCCGCAATTTTTGGAGCAAGTTCTGCATCAATTCGTGCAGTAACAATGTCTTCCATGCCTTGTTCTCTTGCAGCCCGTTCGGCTTTGAGATCAGCAAGGTCTTTGTTTCTCTTCATTCGGAAGCGTTCAAAGGCTGCGTCTGCATCGGCTTGGTTGCCCTGTCCGTAGGTTGCAGTGAATTCTTCACGCAACTCTTCATCAGTCATGTCTTCGATGCGATCAATCTTCACATCAATAACAGAGATGTCACGCTCAAGTCGTGCCATTTGACGTGCAGCCTTCTGGTCGCCAGCCTCTTCAAGCATTTGTTGTGCTCGGTATTCCTGATACGACATGGCCTCTTCGCCGTAATCCTTTTGCTCTTTGGCGTATGCGTCATACGCTTTGAGCCGATCTGCAGGCGTAACTTTTCTGACCTCTGCATCAGAGACAGTCTTACTGTAGTTGCGTCGGATTTCGTTGAATTGCTCTTGTGCTCTTTGATCTCGGTACTGCTTACCCTCAAGAGCCTTTTGCCGCTTTTGTTCTGCTTCTGCTTGTTGCTTTTGCTCTTCTGCAGCACGCCTAAAGGAAGATGTTGCATCAAAAGTAGCAGTGCCACGCTGATACAAGTCGCTCAAAGCAGCGTCACGTTCTTCTGGACGCAACTGCTGGTCTTGCATCAGTGACAAGTATTCGTCTTGAAACTCTCGATACATGGTTCCGAACTGCGGATCATCGTCAGCCATGCGTCGAAGGTCTGCAAGTTGTCGCTCAAAGTTTGACTTTGACTCAGACATAGCAGCAGCCTGCTGGTCTTGTTGCTCTTTTGCAGCAGCATCTGCAGCCTCTTTGCGTGCACCTGCACCTTGGTCGTCAAAGTCGTACCGGTTTTTTGCAGGGTCAAACTTAACTGGAGTGAACCCGTCAATCTCAGCGTCGTACCGGTAGGTCTGACCGTCATCACCCTTGATGATGGTGTCATCCATATCCTGCGGCTTGCCACTATCAACAGTGCCGCCTGATGCACCCTTTTGCTGCTGGGTCAGATATGCCCGAAGGTTTGCAGGATCTCTAAACACCATGCTGCGTCCACCACCACGGCTGCGTCGGCGGTTTGTCGCATCACGCATTGCAGAATCTTTTCGGCCC